>ERZ807291.3219-NODE-3219-length-23492-cov-6.537483_pt1 | contig 23492 bp, 22 predicted proteins | sample MGYA00521257_ERZ807291 | MGnify/ENA primary metagenome ERZ807291 (study PRJEB31413, sample SAMN03169783) | marine metagenome | biome: Marine; feature: Water; material: Subsurface seawater | place: North Sea | collected 2011-04-28 | depth 1 m m ... | reverse complement strand
CTCGCAAAACCGCCTCGTAATCTAAAATCACTCACTGCATACTCTCCTCCTATTTTAAATGTGGTGGCTGTACCATACTTTTCCGTGATGAGCTCATTTAATCCGTCAAAGAATGCATCATCACTGCTCAAGTTCATTGTACTGTAGTCTGAGGTCTCTATCTCAGCACTTAACAGACCCTGCTTGCCAAAGATGTACGTTCCTTGTAGTCCGTATTTTGCAGGAGTCACTACCGTGTAGCTAAATTCTTTATCAATAGTAGTAAGATCTTCTAAACTTCCATCATCATACAGCACAAACAGCTCGTCACTGTACTTGTCCGTCAAATTAAGTAACGTCGGCGTGTGCATAGTCCCTCCAATTCGGATGTTATTATTAGGCCTAAAAATAACTCCGAGTCTACCACTATATCCCTGGCCGTTTGTTTCCAGGTTTCGTGTAAGATCAAATGAACTCCAATTCCCAGAGGTATTGGGATTGTCTATCTCAGAGAACACATTGGTCTCTGTATAATTCACATTATGTACGTTAATCGCCGCACCGAAATATATTTTATGCTCATAGTTCCCAGCGAAGGCCAGATTAAATTCACCTGATGAACCTCGTGTCACCACATTACCTGACTGACCAATATTCCCAGCTACATTATCCATGTTTGCATGGTAATTCCCACTGCTTGCTGAGTCTATAAGGTACCCGTACCAAAACATGTTTTCCATATAGTAAAAACCCTGTGCCAATTGCTCATCATTGGCATCCAGCTGAGAGACATCTAACCCTTGCACATACTGAGCTACGTAGTTGGTATAGGAGTTATTACTCGTTCCTTTATAGCTAATATTTCTGTTGAAATCACTTGTTCTGTTATATCCTATTGCCCAGTTCGTGTTTACCCAGCCCCTTTTTAAGGGATTCCCGTTTTGTGTTTTTACCTGTGTATTTACCAGATTGATACTATTAAACTGCCCATTAAATAGATTGGATCTTCTTGTATTACCTAGATAATCAGCATCATTTTGCTTTGTCGCAGTAGACAATGTAATATTAAAAGTACCTGTTCTGTACTGTGCTAATCCGGCGGGATTTACCAATATAGAAGTTTGGTCAGCACCCATAGCTCCAATAGCTCCTCCTAGACCTAGTGCTCTTGCGGTGGACGCTGAAATATCCCCCTGACTATATCTGAGTACATCTAAGTCGCTCTGTGCAGATGCATTGGTAATCAGTAGCCCAATGAGGGCGGTAAATAATATCTTTTTCATGGCTTTGTTTCTTTGTTTGTTCGACTTGAATATTCGGCAAGTAGACTTCCTGTATTTAACAATAACTACCTTCTTCTTCCTCCAGAACTGCTTCTGCTTGGAGTTGCCGAGCGAGATGGACTGCTACTGCGGCTTGGGCTAGCACTTCTGCTCGGAGAGCTACTTCTGCTTGGTGTCGTTACTCGTGGAGTACTACTTCTGGTAGGAGGAGTATACGACCTGCTCGGCGTGCTGCTTCTACTAGGTGTTGTAGCTCTTGGTGTGTTGCTTCTACTCGGTGTCGTTGCTCGTGGAGTACTACTTCTGGTAGGAGGAGTATACGACCTGCTCGGCGTGCTGCTTCTACTAGGTGTTGTAGCTCTTGGTGTGTTGCTTCTACTCGGTGTCGTTGCTCGTGGAGTACTACTTCTGGTAGGAGGAGTATACGACCTGCTCGGCGTGCTACTTCTACTTGGTGTTGTAGCTCTTGGCGTTGTAGTTTCATTAGAGCGAGTAGTTCCTCCAGTTGAATTGGTACCAACGTTACCTCGAGTACCTTCGCCGCTCACCGTCCCGCTATTCCCTCTAGTATTACCTGTTGGCTCTGATACATTTGAAGGTCTTCGTGAAGGAGTAACAACTCTTGCATCTCCAACTCCTCCAGAACCTACTTCCTCAGTAGTACCTCCTCGAGTAGTTACCTCCGTTCGTTGACCTCCTGGTCTACGTGTATTCGCGCTTCCACTTTGAGGTGTAGAAGTATTTCCCCCTACTCGCTGCCGTGGGCTATTTGCTGCTCTATTATATCTATCCGATCCTGAGTAGCCTAAACCTCTATTTCCGTTCCAGCCATTGTTCCAGCCGTGATTATTGTATCCATTCCCCCATCTGTTCCCGGAGTAGTACCCGCCGTTATTCCAACCTCCATAGTATGGATTACCACAGTAGCCTCTACCATACCAGCCATTATTCCATAGATTTCCATACCAGCCACCTGCGTATGGATTCCCCCAAGAATATCCACCGTACCAACCATTCCAGCTGTTGTAGCCAAAGCTCCATCCTCCGCGTGGTCTGGCCCAATAGTTATTGCCATACCAGCCACCAGCATATGGATTTCCCCAAGAGTACCCGCCGTACCAACCATTGTTCCAGCTATTGTTCCATCGATTATCTTGATTGGCATCTTGATATCCCGCGGCATAGCCATTTTCATAGGAATACTCAAATTCTTCCCCTCTAAATCTACGGATTCTTCTTTCGTAATCCGTTTCATCTACATTAGCGTAGTCTTCTGTCGGGATAGCCTCTTGATTTTCTGATAAGCGCACAGGCTCTTGCGGTGTATATTTTTCAGGAGCTGGTTGTGGTACTTTTTGTACAACAATAATGTCATCTTCTGGAGTATAATAGACATCATCCATAGCGGTGTTGGTCATCCTAGTGCTGGTGCAGCTTGCTAGGAAAATAGTGGCGAGAGTGAGATACTTGTATAATTTCATGGTGCTAAAATTTTAATTCAAACTAACGGTTTAATTTTGCCGTCATACTATAATATTCAATTAGCATACCAAAGACAACTTATGGCATTCGAAAAAGTAACTCGCGAACAAGATTACTCCAAGTGGTACAACAACCTAGTAGAAAATGCAGACTTAGCTCAGCACAGTAGCGTTCGAGGCTGTATGGTGATAAAACCCTACGGATATGCTATTTGGGAGAAAATGCAGGCTGAACTAGACCGTAGATTTAAAGAAACGGGACACGAAAACGCGTACTTCCCTCTTTTTGTCCCTAAAAGTCTCTTTGAAGCCGAAGAAAAAAATGCAGAAGGTTTTGCCAAAGAATGCGCTGTTGTCACACACTATAGATTAGAGACCGACCCGGACAAACCGGGTAAACTGAGAGTAGATCCTAATGCAAAGCTAGAAGAAGAACTTATCGTACGACCTACGAGTGAGGCTATAATATGGAATACCTACAAAGGATGGATACAGAGCTACAGAGACCTTCCTCTTTTGATCAATCAATGGGCTAACGTAGTTCGTTGGGAGATGCGTACACGTTTATTTCTTCGTACGGCAGAATTTCTGTGGCAAGAAGGTCACACCGCTCACGCAACCAAAACGGAAGCAGAAGCAGAAACCGATCAGATGGTACGTGTATATGAAGAATTTTCGAGGAACATACTCGCTATACCAACTATTATGGGACACAAAACGGAGAGTGAACGTTTTGCAGGAGCAGAAGACACATTGTGTATTGAGGGTCTCATGCAAGATGGAAAAGCTCTGCAAATGGGAACTTCTCATTTCTTAGGTCAAAACTTCGCTAAAGCTTTTGATGTGAAATTTGCCACTAAAGAGGGAAAACTAGAACACGTATGGGCAACTAGCTGGGGCGTGAGTACCCGCCTCATGGGAGCACTCATTATGGCTCACTCAGATGATGAGGGACTGGTACTTCCTCCAAATCTGGCGCCAATACAAGTAGTAATAGTGCCTATTTACAAAGGATTAGAACAGTTAGAAGCTATTAGTGAAAAGATAGATCCAATTATTAAAAATCTAAGAGCCAAAGGGATCAGCGTGAAGTTTGACGCGCGAGATACGCACAAGCCAGGATTTAAATTTGCCGAGTGGGAACTCAAAGGAGTGCCTGTCCGAATAGCTATCGGGAATAGAGATCTAGAAGCTGGCACGGTAGAAGTAGCACGTAGAGACACTAAAGAGAAGCACTCTTATGAGCTAACCGATATCGAAAACAAATTAGAAAATCTACTCGCAGTGATGCAAGACCACATTTACATGAAAGCTTTGAACTTTAGAGATAACCATACTACATTAGTCAATACGTGGGAGGAGTTTCAAGAAGTGTTAGAAGGTAAAGGAGGCTTTATCTCTGCACACTGGGACGGTACCGCAGAGACTGAAGAAAAGATACAACAAGCTACTAAAGCAACTATCCGGTGTATTCCTTTCGACAACCCACAAGAAAACGGTATATGCGTATTCTCTGGGAAGCCGAGTAAGGAAAGAGTACTGTTTGCTAAGGCGTATTAGTTTTTGTCTCCCTGAGCGGAGTAGAAGGGTGCACAAAGAGTTGAATGAGTTAAACAGTTATTAGTGAAAACGGAAGAGAAAAAAGAATCTAAACGCTATTCAAAATGGGTATTAGCATTTCTTATCCCCGCAGTTATTAGTGTAATTGGAGGCCTCTGGATAGCACTACGTATTCCTGAATATATAGGTGAAGGAGGGACGACTACAATGAGTATCCCTTTCAGGTATATTTTTACACTTTGGCTATTCTTATTTTTACTTTTTATCTATGCTCAGATTAAAGATTCTTCACTTTTTCAATTGCAGTGGCCAAAAAATCCTAAGATTGCGAGAATTTCAGGGTCTATTCTTACTATTCCTACATTTTCACTACTTTTTTCATTCGCAATTGTACACGCAATTTTTAGTATGCTAAATTATTCTTATGCGACCGATGAAGTTATTATTAACGGGGAGCTTTACAAAAAAGAAATCATAGAAAAAAGGAGAGGTCGAAACATTAAAAAAACCAAAAATTACTACGTTTATTTTAATAAGGACAAACAATTTCGGTTTCAGACTTATAAGACTGTATATGATGAACTTAGAGAAGGAGACAGTTTGGAGTTCAAAGTGCTAAAAGGTAGACTAGACGGATACTATGTTAAAGACTCCTTTAAATTCTCAAGGTTTATCGATACACCTGAAGTTTTGCAATAAAGCAACCCTTTATGCTTACAGTTTAAATTCTAGTAACCCTACTCCTCCCAGACATACTTAAATAGCACTACAGATAGCACCAGCTGCATTACAAGAAGAAGAACTAACACCCCCCAGTCTTGCACATAGTTTAGATTATTTAAAGGAGAAAGCGCTTTGCTCGCCGACTTCAAACTTACCAAGAGACTTGGAATCAGCAATGGCAGACTTAGAATCATAGCTACCAAGCTACTGTTTTTGGCTCCGAGGGCCAAGGCAGAATTAAACGTAAACACAGCAGAATTACACAATGTGAAGAGTAACCCTGTAACCATATACTCCCAAAAGTGCGGGATGCTTTGGGGCAACCAAAACGACATTAATGCAGTTAGCACTACTAAGAAAAAAGCATTCACCAAAAACTGGTAAAGTATCTTAGATACAATAATGGCTCGGCTATCTACTAAGAATTTGTAATAGAGTAAACTGCCTTTATTTTCCATCAAAAAACTCCGTCCTATGTTTTGCACTACGCCAAAGATGAGGACCACGTAGAAGAGGCTGTGCCATACATGATTACTTGCTTCCTTCTGAATGGTATAGATAATGAAGACCGACACTACAAGCAGTAATATCAAAGACCATAGAGCATACTTATTCTTCAGCTCCATTTTGAGCTCTTTTAGAAAAAGTTGTTTTATCTGCTTAATAAGTACAGTTTGCATAAATTTGCCATCGCAAAAGTACATTTAATGTTATACCAATTACACAACTTATCCGCAGAAGAGCAAACGCTTGTACAGAGATCACCAATCTGGATAACGCTACTCATAGCGTGCGCGGACTACGATATCAAGGAGGAAGAGATAGACAGAGCCAAAGAAATCATACATATCAAATCGTTTGCAGTGCAAAACGATGTCAAGAATTTATATAAAAACTTGGATGAGCATGTGGATGAGGAAATAGACTTCGCATTGAAGTCACTTTCTGCCGACGGTGCAGAGCGTATGTTATTTTTGGAGCAGCATATTGCCAAGCTGAACGACATATTTCCTAAACTGGATCATACGTATGCCAAACAACTATACAATAGCCTCGTGAGCTTAGCTACTTCTGTAGCTAGAGCGGAAGGAGGTCTTTTCGGTATACGTAAAATAGGCCAGGACGAGGCTAAGTACATTCACCTACCAATGCTCCAAAAACCTTGAAAAAAATCTTAATAGCAAACCGTGGTGAAATCGCCGTACGAGTGATAAAAACCTGCCGAAAGATGGGTATCTCCACAGTGGCTATTTACTCGGAAGCAGACCGAGACTCTAAGCATGTGCAGCTCGCTGATGAAGCTTTCTGTGTAGGGCCAGCAGCCAGTGCGGAGAGTTATCTGCAAGCGGAAAAAATCATCCAAATCTGCAAAGACAATGCCGTGGATGGCATACATCCTGGATACGGCTTCTTGTCTGAAAATGCAGGCTTTGTTAAAAAAGTAACGGATGCAGGTATCACTTTTATAGGTCCTAGCCCAGAAGCCATAGATCTAATGGGCAGTAAAATTGCGAGTAAGCAGGCCGTAGAAAAATACGGTGTACCCTTAGTTCCAGGCATTAACCATGCCGTAGAAGATATCGCAGAAGCAGCTGATATAGCTGATCAGATAGGTTACCCCGTACTTGTAAAAGCAAGTGCTGGTGGTGGTGGAAAGGGCATGCGTATAGTGCATAAACCCGAAGACCTAGAAAGCCAGATGAGAACTGCTCAAAGTGAAGCTCAAAGTGCTTTTGGTGATCGATCTGTATTTATTGAAAAATTTGTAACTAAGCCTCGCCATATTGAGATACAGCTGATAGCAGATAATCACGGTAGTGTTATTTACCTTCTCGAGCGAGAGTGTTCTATCCAGCGTAGACACCAGAAACTAGTAGAAGAAGCACCTAGCGCTGTACTTACAGATACACTGCGAAAAGAGATGGGAGAAGCTGCGGTAAACGTAGCTAAAGCGTGCAATTATTCTGGAGCAGGAACGGTAGAATTCTTGTTGGATGCGGACCACAAGTTTTATTTCCTAGAAATGAACACACGTCTTCAAGTAGAACATCCGGTAACTGAGCTTATCACTGGACTAGACCTGGTAGCTGAGCAAATAAAAGTAGCTCGAGGAGAAAAACTGGACTACGTACAGGAAGACATCAAAGCTCATGGACACGCCATAGAACTTCGCCTTACCGCTGAAGAACCGGAAAATGATTTTGTACCTGCCATAGGATCTATAGAAAAGTACGACCCACCTCAGCATGAATGGGTTCGGTTAGATGATTTCGTTTACGAAGGCTATGAAATCCCAATCTACTACGATAATATGTTTGCAAAACTTATTGTATGGGGAGAAGACCGCACGCAAGCTATACAGCGAATGATAATCGCGTGTAACGAGTTTACCATAGAAGGTGTGCCCACTACGCTAGACTTTGGACGATTCGTTATGCAACATCCAAAGTTTGTAGAAGGAGATTTTGACACCAATTTCATTGCGCAATACTACACGCCCGAAGCTCGTGCAGAGCAAGATGCAGATTTCAATAAAGCCGCTGCACTTTTCACCTACTTAGAGTTCAATGAACACAAAAAAGTAAAAGTGACGGAGCATTCCTCTGGTAATTGGAGAAGAAGAAATGGTTGATCTTTCTTAATCACCGAAGTAATACTGTCAAATTGCTCAGAGAGTTTAAAAGTTAATTTAAGCCACAGCTCTCAGTCCCTTTTGTTTGTAAAGCGCAAAATATTTACGTTCATAGACCCAAAGCCTGCTTTAAAATTCATTTGGGGCTAAATTGAAGTCCGTTCGCATTTAACTCTTTTTATATTCGCCCCACCTTGAACAAACGAATAGCACAAAGCATCAATATCTCCGAAAAACAAGTAGCCGTTGTACTAAGACTACTTGCTGAAGGGGGAACTATCCCTTTCATAGCTCGGTATAGAAAAGAAGCTACTGGCAGTCTAGATGAGATTGCTATCGAAAAGATAGACAATGCGCAAAAAACACTTAAAGAGTTAGAGAAACGCAAAGCGTCTATACTCGAAAAACTCGCAGAGCTAAGAGTAAATAAGCCCAGCTTAATAGAACAAATAAAAAACTGCTACGACCCCAAAGAACTGGAAGACCTCTACCTTCCCTACAAGCAGAAACGTAAGACGAAAGCCACCGTAGCCATAGAAAATGGATTAGAGCCTTTGGCAAAAATCATCATGAGTCAACGGCAGAACGACATTATGACTCAGGCGTACCGTTATGCACGCAACGGACTAACTGCTGATGCGCTAGAAGGAGCTCGCCATATCATAGCTGAATGGGTCAGTGAGAGTAAAGCCGCACGAGACACCATTAGAACTAGCTTTGAGAGACACGCCACACTGATCGCCAAAGTAGATAAAAAGAAGGCAGCTGAAGCACAGAAGTACAAGGATTACTTTGATTTTAGTCAAACCATACATCGTACACCAAGTCATAGACTGCTTGCTATTTTTAGAGCTGAGAAAGAAGGATTTCTGAAGGTTAAAATAGAAATAGATACGGACAGAGCACTGGAACGACTTGAGCGCATCTTCATTCGCTCCAATACAGATGCCGCTGACCACATAAGGCTGGCCGTAAAAGATAGTTATAAACGACTCCTTGCGCCTAGCATAGTAACTGAAGTGCGCAAAGAAGCTAAGGAAAAAGCAGACCAAGAGGCTATTGAAATCTTTAAAAACAACCTTACCCAATTACTCATGGCTGCTCCACTTGGAAGCAAGAACGTCCTTGCACTAGACCCAGGTTTTAGATCTGGATGTAAGCTTACATGTCTAGATACTCAAGGCAACTTAACACACCACAGCACTGTCTATCCGCATCCACCTCAGAACAAGACCAAGGAGGCTAGTCTTAGCATTGAGAACTTAATTAAGAAACACCATATTGAAGCCATAGCCATAGGGAATGGGACTGCTGGCAGAGATACCGAACAGTTTATAAAGAGCCTTTTACCCAAAGACAGCACCATCGAAGTCTACCTTATTAGCGAAGCAGGTGCATCTATCTATTCTGCTAGCGAGGCTGCTAGAGAAGAGTTCCCTGACTTAGATCTTACCGTCCGGGGATCTGTATCGATAGGCCGCAGGCTTATGGACCCTCTAGCAGAACTTGTAAAAATAGACCCCAAAAGCATAGGGGTAGGCCAGTATCAACATGACGTAGATCAAGGCAAACTAAAAGCGAGCTTAGATAACGTAGTGAGTTTTGCCGTAAACAAAGTCGGAGTAAACGCAAATACAGCAAACAAACACCTCCTTCAGCATGTGGCGGGACTTGGTCCTAAACTTGGGCAAAATATAGTGGAATATAGAAATACCAATGGGCCATTCAAGACGATAGAATCTATCAAAAAGGTACAAGGTTATGGAGCAAAGGCGTTTGAGCAATCTGCAGGTTTTCTTAGAGTGGTAGACGGGGACAATCCGCTGGATGAGAGTGCTGTTCACCCGGAGAGCTATGCCATCGTAAAAAAAATGGCGTTAAAAAACAATCTTGACCTTAAGCAACTCATCGGAAATGAAACTGCTATAAGTGAGCTTAAACTTCAAGAATTTGTCACTGAAACAATAGGTTTACCCACGCTAAAAGATATCGTCACTGAACTCAAAAAACCTGGTTTAGACCCTCGAGGTGCAGCTAAGACTATCGTCTTTGATGACAGGATTCGCGACATAAAAGATATTCAGGTGGGGATGAGATTGCAAGGCAAAGTGAGTAACCTTACTAAGTTCGGTGCATTCGTAGATATAGGGGTAAAAGAAAATGGGCTTATTCATATATCGGAAATCTCAGATAGGCGTATCTCAGACCCTGCAGAAGTACTACACCTGGAGCAGGCAATAACAGCTAGAGTTATCGAGGTAGACATAGACAGAAAGCGAATAGCCTTAAGTTTAAAAGAGTAATTCCCATAAGGCTCAAAAACTTGATTACTGAGTTTGAATTTACTAACGCTACCTTTGCAAACGCTCATGGAGTCATTCGAAGAATTAAATATCAATCGCCAACTACTCAATGCCATAGCTGATCTTGGTTTTGAAAAGCCCACTCCTATTCAAGCAGAGGCCTTCCCTGTGGGAATGTCTGGACAAAATATAGTAGGTATAGCACAAACTGGTACAGGTAAAACTCTAGCTTACATGCTTCCCATCCTGCAGCAGCTTAAATTCTCAAAGGACTATAAACCACGAGTAATTATACTCGTACCTACCAGAGAACTAGTCGTACAGGTGGTGGACCAGATAGAACTATTTGCTAAATACTTGAGTATCCGCGTACTAGGGGTATATGGTGGTGTAAATATTAAAACCCAAATGAGTGCACTCACACAAGGTGTAGATATTGTAGTAGGAACACCGGGGCGACTTTATGACTTAGCAGCTAACCGCTCTCTTCTTCTACAAGAAGTAAAAAAACTAGTCATCGACGAAGTAGACGTGATGTTGGACTTGGGTTTCCGTTTTCAGTTGAACAATATCTTTGAGCTACTCCCTGTTAAACGACAAAACATAATGTTCTCAGCTACTATGACGGAAGATGTCGAGATACTCATCAATGAGAACTTTATCCAGCCAGAATTCATAGCTATAGCCTTAAGCGGCACACCACTGGACAATATACACCAAAGCTGCTATCCTGTAGAAAATTTCTATACTAAAGTAAATCTACTCAGTCATCTATTGAATGATAAAGAAACGTATCAAAAGGTACTTATCTTCATAGACAGTAAGAAAAATGCAGACCGTCTTTTTGAGGCTTTGGAAGAACTACTGTGGGGGCAGATTGTGGTCATCCATTCCAATAAGAGTCAAAACAATAGGCTCGCAGCTATAGAGCGATTTAATGACAACAATGCGCGTATTTTAATCGCTACCGATGTAATAGCACGCGGTCTTGACATCGATGACATTACTCACGTTATCAATTTTGATACCCCTAAGTTCCCAGAAAACTATATGCACCGTATTGGACGTACGGGTAGAGCAGAGAAAATGGGACATTCCATACTATTCTATACCGAAAAAGAAGAAGATTGGAAAAAAGGGATAGAGAAACTCATGGAATACGATATCCCAACGTTGCCCTTTCCTAAAGAAGTAAAAATAAGTAAGGAACTTACCCTAGACGAACAACCACGTATCATAGAAAAGAACCCTCACAAAAAGAGAACCCATGTAGCTGGCCCATCCTTTCATGAAAAAAAGGACAAGAACAAAAAAGATTTTAATCTAGGTGGTGGTCAGAAAATCAAGATAAAGAAGGCGAAGAAGTACAAAAAGCCAATAACTAGAGGTCAAAAAAATAAGGGTAAAGGGAAGTAGTTTCACTCATGAATAGCTGTGCATGAAACTAGACTTAACCTCTTCTTTAGAACTTACAAAAATAATAGGCAGCATTCTCCTAGACGACCTAGCAAGCCTACTCCTTCATCTCGTTGCTGGGATTCTTATCGGAATTGTACTGGTCTATTTCATATATCGCTTATTCAAAGCGAAAGGGTGGTCAAGACGACCGATTCAATCCAGCACAAAACGCATTCTATTCCGTGGTTCTCGAGTGATATTTTATCTGAGCATCATCGGACTGTCCGCTGTCACATCTCTAATAATAGGTAGTCAGCAAATTATCAAAAAAGAAGTAGCACTGGCCGTCGATGAAGGAATTGAATATTACAACGTCCATTATTTCGACGATTTTAAGTTTATCGAAGAAGTATTTGCCTTTTCAGGTCAGGTATACGCCAAAGGAGGAGAACTAAACAAAATAAACCACCATATTGCTGAGGGTATAGTAGATCAGATTTCAGAGAAGCACGGCCTTGGCTTCTTGGGCTCCTACATATTGCACAACCCTAAGAATGACATGATTCAGCAACTGGAAGATTTAGAAAGAGGAATGCTTATTCTTTTTCTATCAAAAAATCTTGAACAGATAGGAGCTGGAGATGTCATAGAACCAGATAAATTAGACAAGGCTTTCTATGCTTGGTTACACGCTGACAGTGAAGCCAATTTAGGAACAATCAGCACCTTTGTTAGTGCCCAAATCACCAAACAACTAAATCCATTAGTCCTCAGTATTTGGTTGCCTTTTTTGATGGTTAACCTATTGGTGATTTCAATTTATCTTACCGAATTAGTGGTCTTTCTATATCGTCAAGATAAACAAACAAATTCTACTGTTCTATTAAACCAAGACGAACAAAGTATTGAAGAAAAAAATAATACTCCTGTGTATTAAATCCTGCTGATACATTCAAAGCACCTGTTTTCAGGTAAACACTCATTCAACTTATTCTCGCTAAATCACTTAATACGATTGCTATATTACCTTTATTGAAAAAATAATAGCACCAACTTAGTAATTTCGGAATACCTTTGTACTTTAACTTATATAATACCATGAATAAAGGAACAGTAAAATTCTTCAACGATGAGAAAGGCTTCGGTTTTATCACACCAGAAGACGGAAGTAAAGATGTATTTGTACACAAAACAGGTACTAGAACTAGAATCAACGAGGGAGACCAAGTAAGCTACGATGTAGAAGACGGTCAAAAAGGCCCAAGTGCAGTAAATGTAGACTTAGTATAAACATTTACTAATAAAGTTTTTACAATTGAAAGTCTCGCTTCGGCGAGACTTTTTTTATGCCCTTTCGATACATTTTAATTTTAGTGAAAATTAAAACACTCAAGAGGACAAAATGATCTCCGATGCATTCTGACTTTTAAAAAGTCCAAAACACTCAAGGGGACAATACATTCTGCGATACATTCTGACTTCAGACAAATTCAAAACACTCAAGAGAACAAAAAATCCTAAATTTGACCCTAGTGAAGCGAAACGAAGACAACCAACAAGACCAACCCAACAATCCACTCCATGGCATGAAGCTAAAAGAAGTACTTGAATTTCTAGTTTCGTTCTATGGCTGGGAAGGACTCGGTGAGCGAATCGCTATCAACTGTTTTCTCAGCAACCCAAGTATTGGTAGCAGTCTGAAATTTCTCAGGCGTACGCCTTGGGCCAGAGAAAAAGTTGAGAAACTCTATCTAGCTAGTATTCCTAAGTTTTAAGACTCGTGGCATCTATATTCGGACACAGCTTAGCTGCCCTAGCGTTGGGCAAGACTTTTTCTGAGGAGCTTAGAAAACCAAAGTTTTGGATTCTGGGCATACTTTGCTCTATAGCGCCAGATGCGGATGTCTTGGGGTTCAATTTTGGGATTCCGTATGATTCGTTTTGGGGACATCGTGGATTTACGCACTCCTTCTTCTTTGCAGCACTCTTTGGCAGCTTGATAGCCTTTGTGTTTTATAAATTCAAGAGGCCCACGCTTGCACTTTACTTCACACTGTGCACCGCTTCTCACAGTATCTTAGATGCGATGACGAATGGTGGTCGTGGCGTGGCGTTTTTTTCACCGTTTGAAAATTCAAGGTACTTTCTACCTTGGACACCCATACAAGTCTCCCCTATGGGGTTTAAAAAATTCTTTAGTGAATGGGGATTGGAAGTCATCAAAAGTGAATTGATTTGGATTGGTCTGCCGTTTCTGGTTTTACTCTTAATTATTAAACTTGTAAGAAGATGAAAGCAGTACCCATCACTAGAATAAAAAAAGAACTGCAGCACCTCAGTCAAGAGGATCTCGTAGAGATAGTACTGCGTGTAGGAAAGTACAAGGTCGAGAATAAAGAATTATTGACCTATTTACTATTTGAAGCAGGAAACGAAGATGGCTATATTGAAGTGGTAAAAGAGTACATAGACGAACAGTTTGAATACATCAATCAACAGAATTACTATTTCATAAAGAAGAGCGTACGCAAGATTTTACGAACGATTAAGAAGTACATTAAATTCTCTAAAAAACCAGAAACAGAAACAGCCTTACTCATTCATTTCTGCCGAAAATTAAAAAAAATGAAACCGTCGTATTTGAACAATACGGTACTCACCAATATGTTTGAACGACAGCTTGGACTAGCAGAAAAGACAATCGGTAAAATGCACGAAGACTTACAGTACGATTACAAGTTGGAGCTAGAAGAACTTTTCTAATTTCCTTTTCTAAAACACGGGCGGTCTATTCAAATGAATAGCATTACGATGTGTTAACACCAATACATCCTTCGTACAATAAGAGTAAACACTTAAAATAGGCTACTCATAGGCTATGCTCTCTTTCAAGTCTGCAATCTTAATTTTAAATGCAGCAAAGAGCAAAGTCATAAAAGGACTCAGATAATTAAAAATAGCGTAAACAAAATACTCGCTTACATCTACCCCTAATACACCACTTTGGTAAGCCCCGCATGTATTCCAAGGGATAAGTGCAGATGTAACTGTGCCACTATCTTCTAATGTTCTACTTAGATTTTCGGGAGCTAAACCTTTATCTTTATATGCTTTTTCAAACATTTTACCTGGCACTACAATTGCCAAATACTGATCACTAGCTGTCACATTTAGCGCTAAGCAACTAGCTACAGTACTGGCAAATAGGCCAAACACCGTATTCGCTAAACTCAGTAGCGCTTGACTAATGCGCGCCAAAGCACCTATAGCCTCCATCACTCCACCAAATACCATAGCACATATAATCAGCCATACCGTTCCGAGCATTCCACTCATTCCCCCCGAACTAAATAGATCATTGAGCGAGGCATTCGTAGTTTCTATACTTACACCTGTAGTGATAGCAGACATCAACTGCTTATATATAGCAGCTCCTGAACCCCACACCAACTCTGGCTGGAAGAATATAGCGGCGACACAACCCAACAGCGTACCTGCTAGTAATGCTATCAGCGGCTGGACTTTTTTTACTATTAAAGCGATTACAGCTAGTGGAACCACGAAAAGCCAAGGTGTTATCCTAAACTTTTCTGTGATAGCCGAGAGTAACACCTCTGTACCTTCTACATCTCCTACATCATACGTAAAACTGAATACAGAAAACACAATCAGTGTAATAACAATAGTAGGCACTGTAGTATACGCCATGTACTTTATATGGGTAAATAACTGAGTACCTGCCATAGCAGCCGCAAGGTTAGTAGTATCACTCAACGGACTCATCTTATCTCCAAAATAAGCTCCACTAATAACTGCTCCAGCTACCATGCCTGCTGGTAATCCTATCGCTTTACCTATCGCTACCAATGCTATACCAATAGTAGCACTCGTAGTCCACGAACTACCTGTGGCTATAGATATCAATGCACTTATCACAACCGCCGTAGGTAAAAATACAGTTGGATTAATGAGCTTAATCCCATAGAAAATCATAGCAGGAATAATACCACTAATAAGCCAAGCTGCTGCCAGAGAACCGACGAGTAATAATATGAGAATGGCGCCACTTACAGACTTCAGGTTACTACCCACATTATCCATCATTGTATCAAAACTCACTTTATTAAAATGCCCTACCACTACAGCAACTGCTGCTCCTAAGAGCAAGACGAACTGGTTACTTCCACTGATAGCATCATCTTGAAATACGAATACATTGTATGCCAGCATAGCCACTAGGGCATAAACTGGGATTAGAGCCTCCCAAATATTGAGTTCTTTATTTTGTTTGATTAGTGTATCAGGCATTGGTTTCAAAGAAAGTTAAAAAATCACAATGATTACGAAGAACAACAGTGCAATTGACATACATAAAATATTTTTGCGTCACTAATCTATAAAACACAATACTTTTGATAGTCAATTAAGATGATACACGATATCGAAAACATCGAACTTAAGTACTTAACTATAAGTGACTATAAGGAACTTGAATCCACTATGCAAGACTCGTACAGTGGCATGCCGGGATCCATATGGAGCGAAGAACATATTACGACGCTCATTAAACTGTTTCCTGAAGGGCAGGTGGTCATAAAAATAAATGGAGAATTTGCAGGTTGCGCATTGTCCCTCATTGTAGATTATGACCAATTTGAAGATGAGCACACCTATACGGACATCACTGGCAACTTCACATTTAATACTCATACTGCAGACGGAGACGTGCTCTACGGTATCGATATTTTCATAGCTCCAAAATACCGAGGACTTAGATTAGGTCGCAGATTATATGATTACAGAAAAGAACTCGTAGAACGCTTAAACTTAGAAGGTATAGCCTTTGGTGGACGTATCCCAAACTACCATAAATATGCTAGTGAGATGACTCCAAAAGAGTATATAGAAAAGGTGAAGCGAAAGGAGATTAATGACCCTGTACTCAACTTCCAAATATCCAATGATTTTCACCCAGCTAAAATTCTGAAAGGATACCTCGATGGAGATAAAGAGTCTGGAGAATTTGCTGTCCTATTAGAGTGGGACAATATATATTACCAAAAACCGCAAAAGAAAGCCGAGACTAAGAAAAGTATCGTAAGACTAGGGCTGGTACAGTGGCAGATGAGACCCTATAATACATTAGAAGAACTCATGCAACAGGTAGAGTATTTCGTAGATTCTGTATCAGGGTATCGATGTGATTTTGCCTTATTCCCCGAGTTTTTTAATGCTCCGCTTATGGCTGAGAATAACCACATGAGTACTTCTGATGCTATACGCGAATTAGCTAAATTTACTCCTGAAATAGTCCAGAAATTTTCTGAGCTAGCCATCTCATATAACATTAATATCATAAGTGGGAGTATGCCTGAACTACGAGACGAACTTTTGTATAACGTAGGCTACTTATGCAAGCGAGATGGTTCTGTGGAGCGCTACGAAAAACTACATGTGACTCCAGATGAAGCCAAAGTTTGGGGAATGCAAGGCGGATCTAAAATAGAAACCTTTGATACAGCTGTGGCAAAATAGGGATACTGATTTGCTATGACTCTGAGTTTCCGGAGTTAAGCAGACTCCTTGCAGATGACGGTATGGATATACTCTTCGTACCTTTCCTTACCGATACTCAAAACGGATACTCCCGAGTACGTCATTGCTCTCAGGCTAGAGCGATAGAAAATGAGTGCTATGTAGCCATCGCTGGAAGTGTAGGTAATTTGCCCAATGTGCAAAACATGGATATTCAATATGCGCAGAGTATGGTATTCACTCCGTGTGATTTCTCCTTCCCAAGTAATGGGATAAAAGCCGAGGCTACCCCAAATACGGAAATGATACTCATAGCAGATGTAGACATCGATCTTTTGAGAGAGTTACACCAGTTTGGTGCAGTTAAAAATCTAAAAGACAGAAGGAAAGACTTATTTGAACTAACTAAGAAGTAATCTTGGCAGCAAGGCTACTACATATTCTGTGTGTAGTAGTTGAAATCCTTGAGCACAGTAGAAATAAACAATTTAGGAGAAGTAGCATTTTTTATATTCATCACGGACTCTAATTTAGCTACCAACTTATTGATAAGCTGAGTGTCATTTACTTTTATGGCGTTTTCATAGGTTTCTTTGATGATACGGGCATCATTATCACTGAGTTTGAGTACCTGGCTATACTGAGGCACATAGTCATCTGAAACTTCTTTCAGTATCGTAATATTAATACTTTGTTTCACTTTGGACCGTATCACTGCTGTACCTGCTACTAGGTCACCTATACGCTGTCCTCTTTTATTTCTAGCTATGGTGATTATGGCCACTAATCCAAGCATGTAAATGGACACAAATTGACCTACAAAACTCCCAAAGCTAATTGCTATAATAGTAATAAAGTAAATATCTACCATTCTAAAAATCCAACGCACAAAAAACTCAACAAAGCTGGGTTGGAAACCGTCTATCTTAACTACCTTGAGTTTTACTAAAAATTTACCAATGGTGTAACCTCCTGACAGTGTCTCACTTATTAAAGTGTAAAACAGTATGGGCAATGTCAGTATAGATATTAGTCCCCAAGAAATGCGCCCACTATCTTGCTCCAATTCATCGGATATATCTAAATCAAACTGACTAAATATATACACTACTATCAAGGCATAAATGACCATAATAATCAGATCCAAGAAGTATGCTACTATTCTTTTACCTAAAGTATCCGTATCAAATGAAAGCTTCGTATTAAAATTTGTTTTTACGTTTAACTTTGCCATATCAATGTATCAATGAAAACCGTTAATTGAGAGAAGTTTCATTCATAAAGCAAAATAAAGCGAAATGGTTAGAGTTCGAAAATTATCTTTACCACAAGAAGCCTCTGCAGCCCGATAGACTGTCTGATCTTTTTGTACAATTGAATAATGACTTAGCCTATGCACAGACCTACTACCCTAAGAGTAAGGTAAATGTATACCTAAACGCCTTATCTACCAATGCGTATCTGCGCATGGTAAAACCCAAAACTGCCTATGGAAGTATTGCGCACTTTTGGAAAGAAGACATACCCGTCATTACTTATAAATACAGAAAATACATCTATTTCACTTTTGCAGTATTCATTCTGCTCTTTAGTATTGGTACTATCTCCGCACTCTATGACGAGGCGTTCATACGTTCTATATTGGGAGATAACTATGTGGACACCACTATGGAAAACATAGCCAATGGAGACCCTGCTGCTATATATACCAACTATACCGCTTTAGGAGACATTGGAAGTTTTTTAGGCATCACTATTAATAATATACGTGTAGGGCTGTTGATGTATATCAGTGGAATCACCCTCGGAATAGGCACACTCAAACTTCTGTTCTCCAATAGCATGATGCTGGGAGCCTTTCTCACTATGTTTCACAAAGCAGATGTCCTCGGCACATCTCTCACTGCTATATGGATACACGGAGCTATGGAAATTTTCGGAATGGTTATAGAATCAGCAGCTGGTTTCATACTGGGCCTAGCTTGGTTATTCCCAGGATCACTCACACGTAGACAAGCTTTTATGCAAAGTGGCAAGGACTCGCTTATAATCGTGATGAGTACTATACCGTTTACTATAGCCGCTGGGCTATTAGAAGGATTTGTCACCCAGTTGTACAATGACATGCCAAATGCACTGGCACTAGCCATCATATTCAGCACACTAGCACTTATCAGCTATTACTACTTAGTTTACCCCGTAAAACACAATGCACGTAGACCAGAAGTTCACACATTCCACGAGATGTTAAATGAGGAGTAATCGTCTGAGGAGAACATATCTATATGCTGTTCTTTTCATAGCTGTGGGGGGCATAGCTCAGAGTGATGAAGCATATAAGGATGAGCTACGATTGGATCAAAAACAAGAAGTAGTTACCAATGAATATGCTACTCCAGTGGCTACAGAAAACTCAGGCCTAAAGTCCCGATACAGAGGACGTGCCTTTGACTACAATGACTATCAACCACCAGTGCGTAAACCGCGTCCCACTAAAAGTGTAGACATCACTGGAGGCCTAGGTCTGTTATTTAAACTAATATTAATACTCGCAGGACTCTTCCTGCTGTATATACTTTACCGCATAATCTCTGATTTTCAGTATGCTAAAAAGAATAGCCTAAAGACTGTAGATTCGAGTTCAGTGCGTCAGTCTACGGAAGACTTGGAAGAAGAGATTGACAAAGAGAGTTTAACATTCCTCATACAAGACGCTAAAAACAATAAGAATTACACCTACGCAATTCGATACTATTTTCTATTGTATCTTGAAAAACTGGAGGAAAACAAAGTATTGGTGTATCATAGAGAAAAAACTAACAGTGATTACTTGCGTGAGATTAAGGACACAGATCGGAGCACCCAATTCTTAAAAGTTTCCTACCTTTTTGAGTATACATGGTATGGTAAGAAGAGCGTTAGCGAGAATGATTTTGCTGGGATAGAAGCTATTTTTAAAGAGCAAATTAGTGCCGTAAAATGATGAGATTGCACTACATACTATTGGCTACTGTGCTACTATCTGCTTGCGGCCCGCAGGACAAGACTACTGACTGGAATCTCTATTATGAGTCACAGTATAAGGCACCTTACGGTACTTATGTGCTCAGTCAAGAATTGGGATATATATTCCCTGGGAGTACCACGGAAGTAATAAAAAGGAGGCCATCCGATTATCTTCAAGCGTACGATCTATACGAAAACACTTCGTATATATACATCAATGAGCTATTCTATCCAGATTCTCTCACGCAAGTCAGACTGCTAAATCTTACACAGTATGAGAACAGTCTATTTATAGCTACCCGAAACTTTGGTGCAGCATTATTTAAGCCCTATGGCATCTCCACTGCAAGTGCGGATATTAGCAAAGCCAAGCTAAAACTCAACTATGCAGGGGGCAATGGACGAACCTACACGATAGAGAATAAGATAAAACAACTCAGTTACTTTACCAGTGTTCCTAATGGAGCACGTATACTTGGGACTATTGAAGTAAATGGCGTAGCACAGCCGAATTTTATCGAATTAGGTCTCAACCATCCAGAGCGGAAAATACTCCTTCACTGCAATCCTCTGCTGTTTACAAATTACCACATGCTGCACGCCACAGATGGGCAGTATGCGGTACAAGCACTGGCTCAACTCAGTCACACTAGCTACTTTCTTTGGGATGGATACGGTACAGAGCGCAGGTACACTACTCCTCCTCAGGATGGCAGTGTTTGGGATACACTGAATTACATCTTAAAAAACAAGTCCCTAGCCGCTGCGCTATTCACTTTTATGGCAGCTATACTTTTGCTGTTTGGGGTAAACTATAAACGCATTCACAGACACATTCCGATACACTATAAGCCTAAGAATAATTCACTTGCCTTTATGAAAATGGTCTCTAATCTTTTCATGCATGAAGAAAACCACATAGATTTAGCACGGTATAGGGTCAACTACCTCTTGGATAAAATACGTCAAAGATACAATGTCAACACCGCTGAAATCAACCAAGACTTCAAACTAAAATTAGCACAAAAAGCGAATATAGACCCCAAAGAACTGGACATACTTGTAGCTCAGTTTCAAAAAGTAAGAACACTAAAACAAATGAGTAAAGAAGGTTTTTTATCTTTTAGTAAACTCATAGAATCACACATACACAAACTAGACATATACCATGGAATCAGAAAATAACCTAGATGCACAGCAGTCCGAGTCTCCTACTCCTAATTTTGAAAACACTCCAACCCTACAAATCATTTCTACTGGAGTAGCTAAGATAAAAGCAGAGCTGGGTAAAGTCATAGTAGGTCAGCAAGACTTGATAGACTCGCTTATCATAGGGATTATTGCCAATGGACACTGCCTGATAGAAGGAGTCCCGGGAATAGCAAAAACACTCTCTGCAAAACTTCTAGCTCAAAGTATTCAGGTAGATTTTTCACGCATTCAGTTTACCCCTGATCTTATGCCATCGGACATACTGGGTACGTCCGTATTTAATCAAAAGACCGCTAATTTTGATTTCAAAGCGGGGCCTATCTTCACTAACATAGTACTGATAGATGAAATCAATCGCGCACCAGCCAAAACACAGTCTGCACTCTTTGAGGTAATGGCAGAACGACAAATAACCATAGATGGCAGCACTTACCCCATGGCTGATCCGTTTATTGTGTTAGCTACTCAAAACCCCATAGAACAAGAAGGGACTTATAGATTACCAGAGGCTCAGCTGGATAGATTTCTTTTTAAAATAGAGATCGATTATCCGGACCTTGCAGATGAGGTAACCATACTGCAGCAGCACAATGTGCGCAGAACCAACCAAACCGAGGTAGTGCAAGGTATACTTACAGCCAATGACGTATTAGAAATGCAGCGTTTGGCTAAAGAAGTGACCATTGAGGATTCTGTAGTAGAATATATCGCCAAAATAGTGAATCAAACGCGCAATAACCCTCTCCTATTCCTAGGTGCATCTCCCAGAGCATCTATTTCCATACTTGATGCTGCAAAGGCTAGAGCTGCCATGGTAGGTCGTGATTTTGTAATCCCTGAGGATGTCAAATTCGTAGCGCTCCCAGCTCTTAGACACCGTGTAATCGTATCTCCTGAAAAAGAAATGGAAGGACTTACTCCAGACTTCGTAGTGAAAGAAATGATAGAAAGTATAGAAGTGCCTCGCTAGGTAAATGAAGCAATTTTGGAATAACATATTTTTACATCGTACGTTTTTTATTGTACTGATTTCCGCAGGATTTCTTTTAGCGTTTGGGCATTTTTACCCCCTTTATTACACCGTGGGACTCCTATTGCTTGGTCTATTAGGATTAGGCACTGTAGTCGATACTTTTTTTCTTTTTAGGGGAACTAAAGTGAGTGGCAGTCGAAAAGTTAATCCTATACTCTCCAATGGAGATATAAATGAATGCTCCCTATCCATAATCAATACTTACAGTTTCCCTATACACTCACATATTTACGAAGAACTACCCTATCAGCTAGGACTTCGAGAACTTCGTTTTGCCGTAAAAGTAAAACCGAATAGCAAAGAAAAAATAGCCTATGACCTAGAACCTAAAGAGCGTGGAGAATATGATTTTGGCAATACCATATTAATGGTGCGTTCACCGCTCAGTTTAGTAGTTCGACGTTATGAACTGCAGACAGCCACTCAGGTAGCGGTTTATCCATCGTACATTCACCTGAACAAGTATAACCTAAAAAATTTCAAATACTTCACCAGTCAAGTAGGAAACAAGAAAACACGAAAAATAGGGCATAGCACAGAGTTTGAACAAATTAAGGATTATGTAAAAGGAGATGATATCCGTTACATAAACTGGAAAGCGAGTGCTAAGAAAAACCAACTGATGGTAAATCAGTATATCGATGAGCGAGCGCAGCAGGTATTCTGTCTTATAGATAGCGGACGGGCGATGGAAATGCCATTTGAGGGGCTGAGTTTGCTAGATTATGCCATCAACAGTTCCTTAGCGATTAGCCAAGTAATTATCAAAAATCACGATAAAGCTGGAGTACTTTACTTCAATAAAAAAGTAGAGAAAATCCTACCTGCGGATAAGGCTACTAGCCAAATGCCCCGTATACTTAATGTGCTGTACAATTTGAAGACGGACTTTTATGAGAGCAACTTCGAAAAACTCTATGCACAAGTCAAGTTTAAAATTAATCATAGAAGTCTGCTGCTCTTGTACACCAATTTTGAAGATATGAACGCTATGAAACGACAACTACCCTACCTTAAAGGGCTCGCCAAAAACAATGTCTTAGTGGTCATTTTCTTTCAAAATAGCGAAATAGAAGAAGTAATACACTCCCCGAGTGAACATCAGATGGACTACTACTATAAATCAGTATCGGAAAAACTGTCATATCAAAAGAAACAGATGGTAAAAGAACTCAATAAACATGGAATACAATCTGTATTAACTGACCCTCAGAGACTTACTGTAGATTCTATCAATAAGTATCTTGAGATTAAGGCCAGAGGAATTCTTTAATGCTCACTTTTTAGTCTAGGCTCGGCCATCCCTTGATGAGTGTAGAAGTCATTGAGCACTTTCTGAAGCTCCAT
>ERZ807291.3218-NODE-3218-length-23493-cov-12.690289_pt1 | contig 23493 bp, 17 predicted proteins | sample MGYA00521257_ERZ807291 | MGnify/ENA primary metagenome ERZ807291 (study PRJEB31413, sample SAMN03169783) | marine metagenome | biome: Marine; feature: Water; material: Subsurface seawater | place: North Sea | collected 2011-04-28 | depth 1 m m ... | reverse complement strand
TAGACAGATTAACCAAAGAGTATATTCAAGAGAATTTAAGTTATCGCTTTTGTAGCTTTAAAACTGATGACAGTATTGGAGTTTTAAGAAGCTTAGAAGCGCAAATAAAGAATGGTTGTTGTGGTCTGAAACCCTACCTGAATGGTTTGGATTAATAACAAATATATGTAATCAATGCTTATTTTCTCCAAGTATTATTGATGACAACGATAATAACAACTACTGCCCATATCGTGACAATCGTTAGTAACATCAGCTTTCTCCATTATCGATAATAGTCTTTATGAAATACTATACATTTATACCTACAGGATGAGAAACGAGCCTGAACTCTACCTCTATCTTATTTAAGGACCAACAAATTATGTGCTTCATGTTTGACTATGTAGCGGTGATTATCAAATTAGGAACTCTTCTTAGATACACATAGTGTTTGTGGGTGTATTGTTGAGGCCAATAAGCCAATGAGTGCGTAGGCTGCGTTATGAGATTAGCTGTTTTAGAAATAGCAGGAATATGGGCCCTCGCAATAGCAGGTGCATACAGCTATGCCAATCACATCAGCCAAAAGTATGCAGCTAGCATAAACGTTAATAGTGACTTAACTGAACTTCTGCAAGTAAGATTAAGTGCAGTCATGGTGCATGCAGATGCTTATTCAGTGCCAGTCTATATATTTATGGTATTGATGTTTTTAATAATGAGGATACGTGCACAAGGCTCTTGGTTACTTACAGCACTTTTGGTGTGTTCTAGCCTGTTAATCTTCATCATCACCGACACCTTAATGGAGTATTCAGTGTTGGATTTGTGAGCTAAGCAAGTTTTAAAAACTTAGTATAGGCTTATCCCAATGTTATATTTTGAATTTGCTGCAACATTAGTAAACCTATATATTGATTTTTACACTTTGTAAATCTTGGACTTCAAGTAGATCTAACTGCAGCAGGAGATTAACTGATTGAATAAAATCAAATATACATTAGCTGAGCTTATCGCAGATCTTGCAACATCTTTTTGCAGGGATACAAGTAAAATTGTTTTCTTAGATAATGGTTACTTTGAGATTGACCATGATGAGTATAAGAAAAGTTATCGTGACGACAGAATAAATAAACCGTATGAAGTCCCTGAGTCTTTATATAAATTTCTAAGTTTAAGGGTAACTATAGAGAATACTGTTGAATTTATAGATCAACGTGAAGACACCATGTTGATAACGGTCGAGATTGATGAAGGTGAAGGAATTTTCACCTCAGACGCAGACTGGAGGCAAGTTTTTTGGGCCCAAGATGTTCAAAGAGGTCATAGAGGACCAAGGGTCCAAACCAATGAAGGAAGAATAGTAGAGTTATTGATTGAAACTCATGAATCTCATCGCATGATAGATCCACAATTTATTTGCAGTAATTATCCTTATTTGTTTGCACAAAAGGAAGTGGAAATCACCAAGCGGATCCATTTACCTCTTGGAAGCATGACAAGCGAAGATTACTACCGTTCTGAACTGGCTGAGGTTGAATCAGAGCTTACTAAACTTAAGTCAGATCTTGCACTGGCTTTAGGCAATTCAAAGCAACCTTGACCATCAGATTGATAGCAGACTGAGAATTTATGGCACGCAAAAAAGGAAAGACGAAGGGAAAACAAAAGCCAAGAAGTAAGGTTGTGGTAGAAACGTTTACAGATGCCTTTGAAACCCTTCAAAACAACTTGTCCAATGTGGCCTCAGAAGATGACCTGTCAGTTCCAAAGGAACTCAATTCAGACCGATCTACCCCAGGTGAATTCAAGGGCAACAAACAAAACAGACGAGGCACCTTTACCTATCCATCTGGAGATGTGTACGAGGGAGAATGGCAAGATGGCAAACGCAATGGGCAAGGCACCTTAACTTATCTAGATGGTGGCACATACGTCGGAGAATGGCAGGATGACAAACAAAGTGGGCGTGGCATCCGTACTTGGGGAGTTGGAGCCAGATATGTTGGTGAATACAAGCATGGCCAAAGAAACGGGCAAGGCACCCAATCCTATCCAGATGGCGCAACATACGTCGGTGAATATAAGGATGGTAAACGGAATGGGCAAGGTACCTTTGCTCTTCCACATAGAGAAAAATACGTCGGAGAGTGGAAGGATAACTATCGGAATGGGCAAGGCACCCACTCCTATCCAGATGGCGCAACATACGTTGGCGGCTGGAAGAATGACCTAAAAAGTGGGCAAGGCTCCTACTCCTATTCAGCTGGTGCAACATACGTTGGTAATTGGAAGGATGGCAAACGCAATGGGCATGGCACCCACTCCTATCCAGATGGCGCAACATACGTTGGCGGCTGGAAGAATGACCTAAAAAGTGGGCAAGGTGCTATTACTTTTTCGCATGGAGAGAAATACGACGGTAATTGGAATAACGGCCAAGCTCTAGAAATGGAAATAAAAAAACGCTGGAAGAGTCATGAACAAGAGTATGTGAAGTTGAAACAGCGCTTGCTAAACTTAAGCCAGAACAATAGTTAGGTACTTATGATTTTACTTAAGGTTTATAAAACAGCAACAGATCTTGTAATTGAAACATCCGAAGGTACTCGACTTTGCAAACTTAGACATTCAAATTTTAATGATATGCAGGCATTAGAAGATCAATGTACAGCCCTGATTGGCCAAGAAGTTATGACTACAGCCTTCGGTGACGGTAAGTGGGACAGTAGTTACTTTTACAAAATTGAAGCTGTGTCAAAACCTCAGGAACCTAACGAGCAGAGTTTTGAAAGTCGGCTGCCACTGGATAGAAAGTTTGATGGGCATACATCACAAAAGGTATATGGGCCTCCTGGTACTGGCAAGACTACACTCATGTTGGATCACATAAAGAAACAGCTTGAGGCCGATGTGAGTCCTGAAGACATAGCATTCATTTCGTTCTCTAATGCTGGGGCAAATGCAGCAAAGAAAAGAGTATCTGAGTCTTTTCCAGGGTATGGATCTATCGACTTTCCCAACTTTTCTACAATGCACAGCCTCGCCACAAAGGTTGGTGGCGGTTCAGGAAAGACACTATGCCAGGAGGAACATTGGAAAGCGTTTGATAAAACCATCATTTGCTTTAACGAATGGACAGAGGTTAATGATCCCTCATCCATCGTAGTAAGGTATGGTCATCCAGTCCTAGACTTAGCCTCCTTAGCTATCTCAAGATGCACCTCTTTTGCAACCCAGTATGATCATATTGTAGGGCATGACGACAGGACTCAAGCTAATATAAAAGAAAGTTTATCTCAATATTTTGGTAGGAATCTTTTAGCAAACGAGGTAGTTGGTTATGCTGAGAGATACCTCCTAGCTTATAAGACGTTTAAAGAAGATAGGAATCTTGTTGATTTTAACGATGTTATCGAAAGGATAATTAGTGATGAGTTCGATGATTCACTTATGCCGACCTTTGAGGTTCTGATTATAGATGAGGCTCAAGACTTGTCTGACTTCTTATGGATCTTTGCGAGAAAACTCATAGAACGGGCTAAGGTTGTCTACGTTGCTGGTGATGATGACCAAGCAATAATGATTAATTTTGGTGCTAGTCCACATGCGTTTCTTCTCCTGCCAACTACGGAAAAGGATTATCCATTACCGAAGTCATACCGCATTCCTGAAGAAGTAATGAGCTATGTTAGGAATGGAACATTAAAGTATGTTGAGGCGCTGCCAAATAGAGTGAATAAAGAGTGGGGAACAGCCGATCATCATGGCGACGTATCACCACTTTCTGAACGACCAATTCAAGATCAGAACGGCAGCTCTATAAATGGTCTTTTTGAAGATTTTACAGTCAACGATTTATTACAAAGAATTAGTACCAGTCGAGAAGCAGATTGGCTGGTAATGGCACCAACAAGAGCGACGGGAGAGCGTTTTTCAACAGCATTGCTAGAACAACAACCACCCATACCTCATTTCTATCGCAACAAGCCCTACCCCAATTTAAGTGATCTAAACAACTGCAAAATCAGAATTCAAACTGTTCATGCATCCAAGGGCGACCAGGCTGAAAATGTGGCAATCATTGCCGAAAGTTTTGGGGACGTTATTATGCTGGTTAAGGACCCTCGTCTTGCTTATGTAGCATTAACTCGTGCTAAAAAGAGCATGTATCCAAGGGTATTAAAAGAAGGCCTTCTGCCTTCGATGTCTGGAGCTGGTCCAAAATGGAGAGCAGTGGCAGCAAGGTTTGATAATATGTTTCCAGGCCAACGTGATCTTTGACCGATCTATGGCGCACTCATAACGGTGAGCTAGCTCGGGAATATAGTTGGTACTCAAACGCTGGTAATGGGTTTAGGATTGACCATGCCCTAGCGGGAATGACGGCCACCAGCCGATGTATAAATAGTTACTATGACCACAGCACTCGAGATACCCTCACAGACCATTCAGCTTTAATCGTTGAACTAAGACCTTAATTCTAAATAAGCTGGATCGACGATTACCACAATAACTTTCAGAATTATTCCTATATTCTATAAGTTCACAAAGGGTTATTCTATTTGCTGAGAGTTGGAATTAAATATGGGTGTTACTAGTATTTTCGAAAAGAGAAATAAGAGCTTATGTTAGTTCACGAATAATGCCGGTCTTGGGACTTTTATATTCTCAGGACATTAAAAAGCCCACCATGTTTCCATGATGGGCTGGATTAGGCACATTTAAGGCCTTATTGTAGCAACGGCTCTCACCCCGGATTGCGACACGTGTTAAGAATATCGAACTCTACATAGGAATGGAACCCCATGGATCAAATTACCCAAAAACAAGAAGTGTTGGAGATGCCAAGTTACACCTTGGGGCTTGATATAGGCAATGCCTCTGTTGGGGCTGCACTGCTAGGTGAAGACAAGATTCTTGGATTACACGTGAGAACTTTCGACCGAGCTGAAACAGCTAAGGATGGTGTTTCTCTTAACCTTATCAGAAGAGAGTCCCGTTTAACACGGCGGAGAATCCACCGTCGTAGTCACCGCTTAGCTATGTTTCGACGCTTCTTTCATCGTCTAGGTGCAATAGACTCGCCCACTTCTGAGGCTTTTATGAGTAGTGAGTCTCCCTGGCAACTTCGAGCTACAGGACTTGATCAGTTACTAGAGAGTAAGCAATGGGTATCAGCCCTTTACCATATATTGAAACACCGTGGCTTTCAGTCTAATCGTAAAAGTGAAGTTAAGTCAGACGAAAAAGCAGGTCAAATGCTAAGCGGTGTAACCCGTAATAGAGAGATGCTGACTCAGTCTGGTTTACGAACAATTGGCGAGCTAATAGCCACACATGCTGACTTTACCCAAGCAAAACGTAACAAAGGTGGGGACTATTCGCACACTGTTTCAAGAGATGATTTAGTTATTGAGCTAGGTCTGCTCTTTGAATGCCAACGTCAATTTGGAAACATTTATGCGACTGATGCTGTTGAAGCTAAGGTTAATGAGTTAATCCTAAACAGGCAGCCCACTCTGTCTGGCGAAAGGCTGTTGAACATGTTGGGAAACTGTACCTTTGAACCAAAGGAACACAGAGCCCCCAAGGCCAGCTTTTCTGCAGAGCAGTTCGTTTGGTTCACCAAGCTTAATAACCTAAGAATAATTGGAGATGGTGAGTCTATAGGACTAACTAACGAACAGCGGAACTTGCTTATCGAAATGCCTTTTACTCAGGCCAAACTGACCTACAAGCAGGTTCGTAAAGCGCTAAGTTTAAGTGAAGATCACAAATTCAACGGTTTAAATTACCAAACTGGAGACGGAGCTAAAGACCCAGAAGTCGCAAGCTTATTCGAGGCAAAAGCCTATCACTCGATACGAAAAGCATACAGTGGTGCTGGTTTAGATCTTGAGTGGGACAAAGATAAAAGTAATGAGCAAACCTTAAATAATATAGCTTATGCACTGTCAGTATTTAAAGATGATGCTGAAAGCCGCCCTTGGTTGCTGGATCGCGGGATATCCGAACCAATTATAGAAGCTATATTAGATCTATCTTTCAGTGAATTTATCCGTTTATCTACTAAGGCACTCAATAATATATTGCCTCATATGCGAGCCGGCCAAAGGTATGATGAAGCTGTTATCTCAGCAGGCTATAAACACCATAGTCACTTTACAGGTGGGGAAAAGTCTAAATACCTTCCTCAGTTTGAGGATGACTTTACAACTAATCCTGTTGTTGCAAGGGCTCTAAACCAGGCCCGTAAACTTGTGAACGCCATCGTTAAGAAATATGGATCTCCAACAGCCGTTCATATTGAGCTAGCACGCGATTTAAGCCGGTCTTTTAAGGATCGACAAACAATAACAAAGGACCAAGGTGCTTATCAGCAAACGAAAGCTGGGGACATCACAGCCTTTGAAGAACTGTTTGGTTTCACCCCCAAAGGGGTCGACTTAGCTAAATGGCGATTGTACCGTGAGCAAAATGGTCAGTGTGCTTATACACAAAAGCCATTAGCCCCTTACGGAGATATTACCAAGCTGTTTTCTCCAGGTCAGGTAGAAATTGACCATGCTTTGCCCTATTCACGAAGCTTTAACAACAGTATGAATAACAAGGTATTAGTATTAACTGTAGAGAATAGAAACAAGGCTAATCGTACGCCTTATGAGTACCTGAGTGGTGAAAAAGAAAGCACGTCATGGCGCAACTTTGAAGCCTGGGTCAAAAGTAATCAAAGCTATCGCATTGGCAAGAAAAACAATCTACTACGTAAGAACTTTGGAAGCGAGTCTGCACAGGAATTTAGGGATCGGCATTTAAACGATACTCGCTACATATGTAAGGCGTTTAAGGGCTTTATTGAACAGCATTTGCAGCTTAGTGGAGAGAGGGAGGTCCAGCGCTGTGTAGTTGTTTCTGGTCAGCTTACAGCCTATCTGAGAGCTCGCTGGGGGCTGCTTAAAGTAAGAGAAGATGGTGACTTACATCATGCACTGGATGCCGCTGTAGTCGCAGCTTGCAGTCGCAGCATGGTTAAGCGCCTCTCTGATTATTCTCGCAAGGGTGAGTTAGAGCATACAAGAACCCAATTACCAGATCCTGAAACAGGTGAAATTGTTGATATAGCAGCACTCAGAAAGTTGGAACAACAGTTTCCTATGCCCTGGCCCGTTTTTAGGGATGAACTTAAAGCTAAGTTGTCTGATAATCCCAATAAACCAATAAGTGAAAAACTATGGTTAGGTCATTTGCTTGAAGATAATGTGCAGCCAGTTCGAGTCTCTAGAGCACCAACCCGACGTGGCCTTGGCGCGGCCCATCAAGAAACAATTCGGTCATCTAGATTTACCGATGAACTCAAGAGCCACGTGAAGACTCCATTATCCAACATAAGCCTCAAAGATTTACCTAATGTTGTTGGTTATGAAGACCCACGTAACCATGCCATGATCGATGCTATAAAAAAACGCTTGGTTGAGCATGATGACAAAAGCGATAAAGCCTTTGCTACTCCCTTGTACAAACCAGGCAAAGATGGTGGCCAAGGCCCACTTATACGCAGTGTTAAACTACTAGGTACACAAAAGAGCGGCATAGCTATTCGTCAGGGTATCGCTAATAATGGTGATATGGTGCGCACTGATGTATTTTCTGATGGGAAGAAGTACTTTTTAGTGCCTATTTATGTCTCTGATGCTGCTAAAAAAGAACTACCAAACAAAGCTATAATCCAAGGCAAAGTTGAGAGTGATTGGACTGTCATGGATGAAACGTACCAATTCTTATTTAGCTTGCACAAAAATGATTGGATCTATATTCAAGGGAAGCCAAAAACAAAGCCTTTTGCTGGTTATTACGCAGGTATGGACCGCTCTACGGGTGCAATCAGCCTCTGGAGTCACGACCGAAATCAAGCAGAAGGTAAGCAAGGCTTGTATCGCAGCATTGGAGTCAAAGGTGCCGAAAGCTTTACCAAGTATCATATAGATCTCTTGGGTGGACTTCATAAAGTTCAGGAGGAAACTAGACAGCCTTTAGGTCAGCATTAATGACCTGGCGCAGTGTGGTTATTACTAAACCATCATATTTGAAGCTTAAGGATAAAGGTTTAGTTGTGGTTCAAAATGAAGAGGAGGTAAAGATCCCATTAGAGGATATTGCCGTACTCTTAATTGACAACCCTCAAGTAACTTTAAGCAGTCAACTCTTGTCAGCGTGTGCTAGTCAGCAAGTGACTCTCATAACAGTTGGTGCAGACCACCACCCCAATGGTGTTCTATTACCCTTTATACCCCATAGCCGTGCTTTACAGGTGATTCATCGGCAAATCAACATGGGCAAACCACACGCTAAGCGCTTATGGCAGCAGTTGGTTAAGCAAAAGATAATCAACCAGGCACATACCCTTCAGCAGTCAAACCAAACTGTCCAAGCAAAGCGACTCAGAAGTATAGCTGTGGAGGTAAAATCAGGAGACTCGGAGAACCTTGAATCTATAGCTAGTCAGGTTTATTTCCCTGCCCTTTTCGGTCTGAACTTCAACCGCCGCAGTTCCAATTTTGTTAATGCAGCACTTAACTACTGCTACGCTATATTGAGAGCAACACTGGCTCGTTATTTAGTCGCTTATGGTTTTATTACGGCACTTGGCTTACATCATTGTAACCAGCAGAATAGCTTTAATCTCGCCGACGATCTTATCGAGCCTTTTAGGGCTATTACCGACGCTTATGTCCTAATGTATTTTGAAGATAAGCAGGGGGATATGTTAACTACAGATGATAAGGCTTTTTTAGTAAATATTCTAAACCAGGAAGTTAGAACTTTAAACGTCAGAGGTGAACACCAAGTATCCACCATGCTAGTAGCCCTTGAGGCAATTGTTATCAGTCTTTCTCAGTGTCTCAAGTCGGGCAAGCACAAGCTGCATATGCCGTTATATTTTGCTCCTAGTTCAGAAGGTGAGTAGCCAAGCGAGGCGATTTATGCGATTGCTGGTGTTTTTTGATTTGCCTACGAAAGGCCCACAGGATAAGCGGGCCTATACCTTGTTTCGTCGATTTCTTAAGAAAGATGGTTACGATATGATTCAGTTTTCTGTTTATGGGCGTATTACAAATGGAATTGACGGACTTAATAAACACCTTAAACGGTTAAAGGATAATTTACCGCCAGAAGGTTCGGTGCGCTGCCTTCAAGTTAGTGAAAAACAGTTTACGAAGATGTTTTTGTTAGTTGGAAAGCCAAAAGTACAGGAGAAAATGGTGACTGCAGAGCAATTAGTCCTACTTTGACTATTAAAAAATGTGCCTCAAAATCCCCTAAGACCAATGGAATTAGGGGCTCTGGGGCGGCGTAGTGTAGCAATCCGGGGTGAGAGAGGGAACTACAACGGGAACCAATCCATTTTGACTAACCTGTTGAGTGTAGCAATCCGGGGTGAGAGAGGGAACTACAACCTCTTTGGAGTGTGACTTCCTAATACTGGAAGTGTAGCAATCCGGGGTGAGAGAGGGAACTACAACAACGATGCATCTATAACCGCAGAAGGGGCAAGTGTAGCAATCCGGGGTGAGAGAGGGAACTACAACTCATTAGCTGAATTGGTGATTAACGATCAAAGTGTAGCAATCCGGGGTGAGAGAGGGAACTACAACGTTATGACTGCATATCAACAAATGATGCGAAGTGTAGCAATCCGGGGTGAGAGAGGGAACTACAACACTCACTATAAAGGTTTGACAATTCTTGAGAGTGTAGCAATCCGGGGTGAGAGAGGGAACTACAACAAAGAAACGCTATCGTTACGGTGGTTTTGAGTGTAGCAATCCGGGGTGAGAGAGGGAACTACAACACAGCTTCAAGAGCAGGCTGACCGCACGATAGTGTAGCAATCCGGGGTGAGAGAGGGAACTACAACCGACGCCAGGCCGGTGGGTGAATTGGCTCCAGTGTAGCAATCCGGGGTGAGAGAGGGAACTACAACATCTATGACCTGGACGAAGACTCAATAAAAAGTGTAGCAATCCGGGGTGAGAGAGGGAACTACAACGTGATTGAGGACCAGGGAAGCGCAACATTTAGTGTAGCAATCCGGGGTGAGAGAGGGAACTACAACTCCAACAGACCAAACAACATCACGATTAGGAGTGTAGCAATCCGGGGTGAGAGAGGGAACTACAACCATGTACATGGACACTCATTTCTTCAGTATAGTGTAGCAATCCGGGGTGAGAGAGGGAACTACAACAGTGTTTGCAGTTACTCTGGTGATCATTCCAGTGTAGCAATCCGGGGTGAGAGAGGGAACTACAACCTTCTACCAGTAGACCTGACTGCTGCATTAAGTGTAGCAATCCGGGGTGAGAGAGGGAACTACAACTCGAAGCTCAACAGAGCTAATAGTAGTCCAAGTGTAGCAATCCGGGGTGAGAGAGGGAACTACAACATTGAAATTCGTACTCGCGTGCAAATCTTTAGTGTAGCAATCCGGGGTGAGAGAGGGAACTACAACTGCTGACTTGGCTTTAGCGACCTGATTCTTAGTGTAGCAATCCGGGGTGAGAGAGGGAACTACAACATGTTTGTCTAAAATAACACTATCGGCATTAGATCAATTCAGGCCACTTCCCCCCAATTAATGTTATAATGTATCATTTTATTCATTTAGGCTGAATGGTTCATTTATGGGTGGAATTGGTTCAGGGCGACGGTTTCAGAATCGTCGAGGTCCTAACTTAGAAGAAGTGCCTCAACTCGATATTCGAGTGCTAAAACGTAATGGATTATTTGATCTAAGTGCTTCAAATGGTTCAATTAAGTGGACAAACCCAGGGCTCTCAGAATGCGCTCTAGAGTACACATATAAAGACTCTACGTTGGGTATTTCCTATGCCGTAAAGACGCCTCAAAAGGCCTCTGAGACAGTCTCAGAACACATCTTTATAGACAGAACGACATGCAACTATGGTGGCACCAGAACTTGGTTCTCATGCCCTGCTTGCAACGCTAGAAAAGCAATCCTGTACTGCGCGTCCAAACGGTTTTTATGCCGCCAATGTTATGGGTTGAACTATGGCTCTCAGAATGAAGTTTATACCGATAGGATGATCCGTAAAGCTCGAAAGTTACGCTCTAAAATGGGTGCATCCATGGATCTACAACAACCCATCTCTGAGCGTCCACAGGGCATGTATAGGACAACGTTTGAACGATTAATAAAGCAAGACCAAAATAATGTTGGGCGTGTCGTGGGGGCTTATTCAAAGCAATTCTCTCACCTTAGGACAGCTCCAAAGTAGGGACGCAAGTTACCCATTTGTAATCCCCCCAATGACACATGTGACGCTTTTTCTGACTCGTATATAGAAATAATAATATTAATATAATATATATTATTCCATTTATTCTATATGGACTGGGAAAAAGCGTCACATGCGTCATTGGCACCCCTTACAGCGCATGCGGAAGCTCTTTTTAACAACTATTAGCTCCTGAAGTTGGACCTTTCGATTTCGATCTCAGCCATAGCTCCGTCCCGCATCTTAAGACCTTTAATCAAACGGTCCTGACTAGATCTATGCGCTCCATAACCCATCGTTGATAGGCGTTGGCTAAAGGACTTTTTAGTGACTCTCGACTTAACGCCTGCATCGTCTGCCCAACTGTTATAATCTTGAAACAGATCTCCGATTCTAATCTCATTATCTGAATCTAGAACACAGCACTCCTCAACAAACTGTGCCACTTGGTCTGCCTCTATTCGCCACGCTTTGGCAGCAGCTAGGCTGCTTTTTGGTATAGTAAAGCCTATGAGTTCCGCCCATGCATACGCTTCAGTGACCATATTCAAGATGCCAGGAAGCTCTTCAATAAGCTCATCTTTCAGATTATGATTACAGTTCCTGAGTTCTGGGCTAAAGCAATTATTGAACGTTAAGATCAGGGCTCTGCGGAACAACGCATCACTAAAATCCCGTGTGTGAGGCATGTGGTTCGTACCAAACCAGCAGGTAGAGAACGGTCGCATTTCAAACGGGTCTTTACCTTTATGCTCCACAGTACATACTTCACCTGAGACGATCGCCTTTAGTGCTGCATCCTCAATCTGAGCACCCTGCTTAATCTCTGTGACGATATTCACCAGCTTTTCGTTTAGGTTAGCCCTCTGGAATTTGTTACCTACCTCATTTGGCTGCACTGCGGCTGTGTTTTTAACGCCACAAAGAGCCTCCAGAACAGCCAGCAAAACAGACTTGCCATTTGCGCCACTGCCCAACAACATCACAAACTTCTCGTACTTACAGTGAGACATCAATGAGTAGCCCATCATCTGAAGCAAAGACTCTTTCTTTTGGTGGGAATCGTCGTCACCATCAAATATTTCATCAAGGAACTGCTCAAATCTTGGCGCTTTGGCATCAGGATCATACTCAATCGGAATTTGAGTAGTTCTATAATGTTCACGGATATGCTGTCCAAAGGCCTGGCCACTGCATTCCATGACATTGAACTCGCCGTTCATACAGTTCACTACATCAGCAGGACCCACGTTAAATCGATGTCCCTCAACGTATAGCTCATTGTTAAACACAGCTGTAACGCTATTGATAAGTTGGGCCGTTACATTTTCGCCATACGCTTCAATCTGGGCCTGCGCATATTGCTTAAGACCTCTGTCTTCCCAGACTTCCCAGACCCCACGAGCAGACCACTTATAGGTAAGAGATTTAAGACTAATCACGTTATCTCGACCCATGTCGCCTACCAGCCTTCTGGCTAACTGCAGATGATCATGTGATCCACCCTCACTCGCCTTTAATCGTTTGCTTATCGAAGCTCGCTTAATATTGGTGCTTTTGGATATTTGTGCAGTAATCACATCTTGCTCAAAGTCATTCAACAAAGGGAAGCTGGCAATAACGTCCTCAACTTGGGCTGGAGTCGTCGCTTTATTAAATGAAGACACAACCGCTCTCAACTCATCAAAAGACTTCCGCCTTGTGCCATCATCGTCAAACATCGTGGCTGTTAACGACAAATCAGCACCATTCTCTTTGGCCATATGACATAAGGTCCTGTAGGTCACACCTCCATCTTGGGTAAATGATGCCAGCTTGTCCGAAATCTCACTCGTACCCATGTAGTCATAACCATAACTACTCCACTCATCAGCCAAATCCAATGCGGCATCTGACGCAGCGAACTTTGAATGAATAGCCATAAGAACTTTAAGCCAATCATCGTAACTACAATCAGCGCTTATGAATGTGAGCAATTCTCTAGCCTCCTCAACCTCACCTTGGGTTCCGTTCCAAGTGGGAAGTGCAGCCTGGTCATTGCTACGGTCCCGATATAAGGCATCGAGCAGCACTGTAGGCGCCTCATTAAAGCCATCATCTAATAATCCGTCATACAAGGTCTTTCCTGGCTTGATGTGTATTAGCTGATTACCCGTCTTTACGTCGATATGTGAAAGCCAGCCCCCGTTGTTGGCTTGAGCATGGTCATCTCGATTAAAACCTTTTGGGAGCTTGAAAAGCCAATGTACCGAATCCCCATCAGTGTTTATTTGTATGGGTGCCGGCATACTCTTGAGGCCCAAAGTCGTTGCCAAGTCATCTTGGGAAATGATGTCTCCATTTGCTTTGTTGCCGTCATAATCGAGGAGCACTAAATCATCCAATACCCAACCGACGTAAACTGCATTTTTGTAGTCATTTATATTGGTATAGGATTGCCTTTCCTTATAAGGCTTCGTTTTGCCATCCTCATAAACTGGGGTCATACATAGACCGTAGGTATGGGAAATGGCTATCATTTTCTTTAGCCAACTGATGGGTAAGTGATAGGATTTATTCTGTTCGCTCATTGTGGCTTTCCTATTAGTAATAAGGCATAAAACAATGGCAAATCGGGTATAATGGAAGTGCCTTAGCAAGCATCTTCAGAGACCACTATTTGCCTTCGCATTAAGTGGTCTTTTTAGTTAGATTGGTTACGCTCGGGTGCATCTTCTCGGGAATTTATCCGCTCTTCCAGCCACGCATCTATTTCAGATTCCAACCATCCACTTGCGCGTTGTCCTAGCTTTATAGGCTGAGGAAACTCACCTTTGGAAATTAGTTTATGAACATGAGAGCGACAATATCCTACTCGGCCAAATACTACTGGCCAACGCTGGATATTTTCATGTGATGCAGAGTTAAAGCTGACAGCTTCATGATAGGGTTTTTTTAAAGTCATTAGGACACCTAGAGGTATTGTTAAAAACACCTCTAGGTTATTTTATGTTTAGCAATCAAGCACCTTAAGTAAGCATCTTGGCACCTTACCTAAGGTGGCTTTTTACATGTCGAATGATTTCCGGGCCTCTGCCAGCCTTAATTCCAAACCATTCTTTGATATTCCTTCGTATTCTCCAAAATAGGAAACCAAGTCTTCGATCAGTTGCGATTGATTTACATAACTGGGGTGAGGAGGCATACCAGTCAGCTCACCTTTAATATACTGCAAAAGGCCACCAATGATTCTTTGGTAAGTGGTCTCACGCCTAGAATTAATCTTTGTATATAAAGTCTGTGCTGGCAGGGAATTTGTCTGAGTATCAGCCGAAAGATCACCCGACTGAACCTCTGCAGGCACGGCATCTAGCTGCATATCTGCGGGTCGAGCATCCGATAACAAGGCTTGGATACGAGGGTTAACATGATCCGCTACAAAGTCTCGTATCGCTGGCACCGACTGCCGACGTTCCATCAACTCGGTCAACTCATCTTCAATTACGACCAATTTAAAATACAAATCATAAGCTTGCTGAGCTGAAATACTCTCCTTCTTCCTCAGTTCACCAACCTCTTCAGCAGAGCACCCTTTCTTGCTGACACCATCATCATTTTGTACCATCGTTAACCCCTATAATATACACCTACAAACACTGAACCAATCAGCATAATGCACTCCTATAAACGCTTTCATTAAGCAAACTCGATCTTATCAAGGTAATGGCCCCACCACTTCATCATTTTGGTTCTTTCGGCCAAATACTCGGCATGCTGAGTGTAGGCACCCCGTACCTTGTTTCGCTCCATGTGGGATAACTGTCGCTCAATTGCATCTGGATTGAAACCTTCCTCATTAAGAATTGAAGAGGCACTCGTGCGAAAACCATGCGGTGTAGCTCGGTTTTTATATCCCAACCGGTACATGGCGTATATCATTGTATTATCACTAATAGGTTTTGAGTGTGACCTCTCTCCTGGGAATAACAGTTCACAATGGCCAGAGTATGGTCGAAGCTCTGTGATTAAATCCATGACTTGACTGGATAACGGAACTATATGCTCTGTTCCCATTTTCATACGTTCTGCAGGGATACGCCAGATATTAGATTTGAAATCGAATTCCTCCCAACGTGCAAAGCGCACTTCAGCAGGTCTAACAAAAGTGAGCACCAACAAATTTAGAGCTAGTCGAGTCAGTACATGTCCATCATAGACCCTAAGCACTTTCATAAAACCTGGCAACTCTGATCGAGTTAAGGCCAATCTATGTCTTCGCTTGCGCTGTTGAAGTACGCCAGCAAGATCATTCGCTGGGTTATATTTAGATACACCTGTTTGAACTGCAAATCTAAACACAGAGGCACATCGCTGAAGGACTCGACTAGCAACATCAAGCGCGCCTCTTTGTTCTACTTTGCGAATCACAGCTAAGACCTCGACAGTATCTATTTGAGTTACTGGCAATGCACCTAATTGAGGGAAAACATCAACCTCTAATGAATTCCAAACTCGACCAGCGTGAGCCTCACTCCAGCGCCCCTTTTGATTATTCCACCAGTCTTTGGACACAGTCTCGAATGAGTTACTTGCGTTAATATTTGCTACTTGTTTGTTCTTCCTTTTTTCAATGCCAGGGTCCAACCCTTCAAATAATTGACGCTTTGCTTCATCTCTCTTGAGACGAGCTTCAACTAAAGAAATTATTGGGAACTTATTAAAAGCTAATACTTTCTCTTTTCCGGCATAGCGATATTTCAAACGCCAGTATTTGGAACCATTGGGATGAATCAATAAATACAGCCCGCCACTATCAGATAATTTATAGGGCTTATCTAATGGCTTTGAACTATTGATTTTGATAACAGTTAGAGTCATATTGCAAAGGTATAGAAATAATCAAGTTATTTTATACCCCCAATATACCCCCAAGATAGAAGAGGTGTCAATGGACGTAAAGAGTCGTAAACAGACCTTAAAAAGCCCACATCTCATTGTCATCGGAGTTATTCAGACGTTAAGAGATATCTGAAGAAAAGTATGTGGAGGCCGAACCCGCACACACATAGTCGTCTAAAAGCTATACATATATGGAAATTATAAATAGAAAAATAAGTTATACCCCCACTTATACCCCCAATAAGTAACTAAAAGTAGTTTAATTATCAACTAACTCTTCGCACTAAGACTCAATAAACACCCCGTCGGTCGTATAAAATCGTGGGTTAAACTTACCATGAAGTCGCATATCATCAGCCTTCTCATAAAACGTACCACCACAACCTGGATGCACAAAGTCAGTATTTACTAACTTACCACGCGCAGATAAGCCTCTTTTCAGTAATTATCAAATCCACAAACATTAGACGAACTTCATCGCTGCTGCACTTGTAATCTGAAGGATTTAAATCAATGCAGGTTATGCGCTCAGGCGCATCAGACACAGAACATACTAACTGTCTTAACGCCTCCTGAGGAACTTGATGAGGCTTATCCTTATAATTGAAACTAGCTTTAAAGACAGCATTAATTTCTTCATCAGGAAGGGAAAGGTTATAAAGCGTCCCATACCCAATTTCTATATTAACAGACGTATTCATAGTGTAACTATGATCCGAACATTTAGACATGCCCTCCTCACATGCACTAAACGTTATTAGAGGGTAATCACCACTGTAAGTATCTTTTTCTTCAAATAGCCCAACTTTATCTTTATAAAAATTCAGACCGCCACTAAGGCCACAAACTAACTTAGACGTATTGCAGGAAAACAAGTCAGCCAAATCGTAGATAACATCACGAAGAGAAGAAGTCTCTGAAGGATATGATGATCCTGCTATAGAGCAATGAAAAGGAACTGATTCTTTTGTTATCTTTACCTCTCCTAGACAGATTTTGTTCTTAGTAAAGTGGTCCCAGGGAGCGAAACTTTTCTGAGGGGCAAATTCATCTTCTTTGGTATCTAAAAAAGGCTGTTCTAGGTCACCTGCTAAGGAAAAGGCCAATGTTTTAAACGCACCAACATTACTAAAGTATTCTCCTTTATCAATGACAATTCTGCCACGATGATTACCAACTGTAATGCTGCCAAATGCCCCTCCATTATCTCTAATTTCAGCATTTAGAATTTCAATCTTTTCGTCCTTATTTTCACCAACAGTTGCCTGAATATTTATCTTTGCAAAAGATGTATACGTACTAGTGGCGTAATTATATCCTTCCTGAACATCAGTTTTCTTGCTAAGAGTAAACGTCAAAATAGTAGACGTCTCTTGTCCCTTATGCATATTTAGTTTAGAAAACGGATTCGCACAGACCCAAAGACCCGAATGCTCATAGACTAACTCTGTTGTATTTTTATCAAATAAACCAGCCAAGTCGACTAGTAAGTGTCCCATGCTATACTGATAATATTCCTGAGCCGTTTTTCCATCAGCATACATCGCTCTCAGATTATTGTGGGCATCAACATTGCCCTGCTCAGCTGATAAAATATACCACTGAAGAGCAGTTGCATCGCTCTGTGCAACACCTATCCCACGTTTGTATTGACTACCTAAGCTGTCTTGACCATGGGAATTTCCCTGCTCAGCAGATAAGGTGCACCATTTAAATGCTTTCTCATGGTTCTCAGCAACGCCCGTTCCATCTTCGTAAAAACACCCCAGATTATTTTGAGCAACAGCATGACCCTGCTCAGCCGCTAATGTGGACCACTCAACCGCAGTCTCATAGTTTTTTGGGACCCCATGTCCATCATAATACATTAAAGCCAGATTATTTTGAGCAGCAGCATGGCCTTGCTCAGCCGCTAATGTGAACCACTCAACCGCAGTCTCATAGTTTTTTGGGATCCCATGTCCTAAATAATACATTGCAGCTAGATTATTTTGTGCAGCAGCATCGCCCTGCTCGGCCACCAATGTGTAATACTTTTTTAATGCCTCATCATTTTGTGTAGCAACATCACCCTGCTCGGCCACTAATCTGCTCCACTTTTCTACAGCACGATTATTTTGTGGGACTCCAAACCCTTGATCATACAGGTAAGCCAGATTATATTGTGCGGCAGCATGGCCCTGCTCGGCCGCCAATCTGTACCACTTTTCAGCAGAAAGATTATTTTGTGGAAGAAAGTTCAGATAATAAGTATCCCCCAAATGATTTTGAACACCAGCATCGCCTTTCTCAGCAATTTCTATGGCTTTTAGTTCATCAAATTCCATTCTAGTATCCTTAAACGATGAAAATAATATTGGTCAGGAGCGATGCCAAGTTTTCAGAGGTTTGTCTTTAATTTACCGATCCAGCATCAAATACTTCACTACGGAACCGGTGAAAATGAAGCTTAGAAACACAAATAAAGAATGGTTGTTGTGTTTGGAAGCCTTACCTCAATGGTTTGGACTAACAACAAAAATAGGCAACCAATGTCTATTTTCTCCAAGTATTATTGATGACAACGATAATAACGACTATTGCCCATATCGTGACGATCGTTAATAACACCAGCTTTCCCCATCAATAAACCTAAGTTTTAGTTATACCACCTTACGCTAATAGAATGAAACTAGCGGTCACTTATTAAAAGCTGGTATGAAAGGAATCAGAGTAGGCACTGTTGGTTTTGGTAATAGAGCTACAAGAATTGATGGTTTCAGTTCATATCTTTTTATATTAATCTACATCTGCAACCTAGGAGAAAGCAATGGAAGATCTCGGTGAATATAAGGATGGCCAACAGAACGGACAAGGAACTTGGACTGGTGATAACGGAGACATTTACGTTGGTGAGCTAAAAGAAGGAAAGTTTCACGGACAAGGCACCTTAACCCATTCAAATGGCGACACATACGTTGGTGAGTTCAAAGATGGAAAGTTTAATGGCCAAGGCACCCTCACTATGTCAACGTCTGTAGCACCTAGGTCAGGTAAACATAAAACTAATCCAAGACCTTATCAACGGTTTTTCAAATACGTTGGAGAGTTTAAAGATGGAAAGTTTAACGGTCACGGCACCCTCATTAGGTCAATTAAATATAAAACTAATCCAATGCCTGATTCAATGCCTGATTCAACGGAATTCAAATACGTTGGTGATTGGAAGGATGGCAAGGAGAATGGACAAGGGATCGCGACGTTTTCTGGCGGCGGTACATACGTCGGTGAGTTTAAGGACGGAAATTATCATGGTACCGAAACCTATTCAAGTAGAGACAAATACATCGGTGATTGGAATGATGGCCAATCGCAAGAAATAGAAAGAACAAAACGTTGGAGGAGCCATGAGCAAGAGAATTTGAAGTTGAAACAGCGCTTGCTAAACTTACAAAAGAAGAATATTTAGGTTCTTATGATTTTACTTAAGGTTTACAAAACAGCAATAAATCTTGTAATGGAAAGATTAGATGAAGCTGCAAGAGATTAAGATGGAACTTCAAAAGAAAGAATCAATTGATTAATTATTATCTAAACGCTGGGTGGTCTGATGGCTAATTACATAATTGATGGGCACGACTTATCCTCGCTATTTGATGGGCAGTATCCAACTATAAAGTTCTCAGAAGACCCCAAAGATCACTTACCTCCAAGAGGTTCGATTATCTATACTGTGTTTGATAGGGGTGGCAAGTTTATTTATGTTGGCATTGCTGGAATACAAAAGCTGCCAGATAAAAGGAGCTGCATTTCAAGAATGATGTCTCATAGGTCTGGAAGAAGAAGTGGCGATCAGTTTTGTGTTTACGTCCATGATGTTTTTGTCATACCAGAACTGGTTAAAAAAGGCTCTTATGCACCCTCTCGTGGTCTTCTAGACAGATTAACCAAAGAGTATATTCAAGAGAATTTAAGTTATCGCTTTTGTAGCTTTAAAACTGATGACAGTATTGGAGTTTTAAGAAGCTTAGAAGCGCAAATAAAGAATGGTTGTTGTGGTCTGAAACCCTACCTGAATGGTTTGGATTAATAACAAATATATGTAATCAATGCTTATTTTCTCCAAGTATTATTGATGACAACGATAATAACAACTACTGCCCATATCGTGACAATCGTTAGTAACATCAGCTTTCTCCATTATCGATAATAGTCTTTATGAAATACTATACATTTATACCTACAGGATGAGAAACGAGCCTGAACTCTACCTCTATCTTATTTAAGGACCAACAAATTATGTGCTTCATGTTTGACTATGTAGCGGTGATTATCAAATTAGGAACTCTTCTTAGATACACATAGTGTTTGTGGGTGTATTGTTGAGGCCAATAAGCCAATGAGTGCGTAGGCTGCGTTATGAGATTAGCTGTTTTAGAAATAGCAGGAATATGGGCCCTCGCAATAGCAGGTGCATACAGCTATGCCAATCACATCAGCCAAAAGTATGCAGCTAGCATAAACGTTAATAGTGACTTAACTGAACTTCTGCAAGTAAGATTAAGTGCAGTCATGGTGCATGCAGATGCTTATTCAGTGCCAGTCTATATATTTATGGTATTGATGTTTTTAATAATGAGGATACGTGCACAAGGCTCTTGGTTACTTACAGCACTTTTGGTGTGTTCTAGCCTGTTAATCTTCATCATCACCGACACCTTAATGGAGTATTCAGTGTTGGATTTGTGAGCTAAGCAAGTTTTAAAAACTTAGTATAGGCTTATCCCAATGTTATATTTTGAATTTGCTGCAACATTAGTAAACCTATATATTGATTTTTACACTTTGTAAATCTTGGACTTCAAGTAGATCTAACTGCAGCAGGAGATTAACTGATTGAATAAAATCAAATATACATTAGCTGAGCTTATCGCAGATCTTGCAACATCTTTTTGCAGGGATACAAGTAAAATTGTTTTCTTAGATAATGGTTACTTTGAGATTGACCATGATGAGTATAAGAAAAGTTATCGTGACGACAGAATAAATAAACCGTATGAAGTCCCTGAGTCTTTATATAAATTTCTAAGTTTAAGGGTAACTATAGAGAATACTGTTGAATTTATAGATCAACGTGAAGACACCATGTTGATAACGGTCGAGATTGATGAAGGTGAAGGAATTTTCACCTCAGACGCAGACTGGAGGCAAGTTTTTTGGGCCCAAGATGTTCAAAGAGGTCATAGAGGACCAAGGGTCCAAACCAATGAAGGAAGAATAGTAGAGTTATTGATTGAAACTCATGAATCTCATCGCATGATAGATCCACAATTTATTTGCAGTAATTATCCTTATTTGTTTGCACAAAAGGAAGTGGAAATCACCAAGCGGATCCATTTACCTCTTGGAAGCATGACAAGCGAAGATTACTACCGTTCTGAACTGGCTGAGGTTGAATCAGAGCTTACTAAACTTAAGTCAGATCTTGCACTGGCTTTAGGCAATTCAAAGCAACCTTGACCATCAGATTGATAGCAGACTGAGAATTTATGGCACGCAAAAAAGGAAAGACGAAGGGAAAACAAAAGCCAAGAAGTAAGGTTGTGGTAGAAACGTTTACAGATGCCTTTGAAACCCTTCAAAACAACTTGTCCAATGTGGCCTCAGAAGATGACCTGTCAGTTCCAAAGGAACTCAATTCAGACCGATCTACCCCAGGTGAATTCAAGGGCAACAAACAAAACAGACGAGGCACCTTTACCTATCCATCTGGAGATGTGTACGAGGGAGAATGGCAAGATGGCAAACGCAATGGGCAAGGCACCTTAACTTATCTAGATGGTGGCACATACGTCGGAGAATGGCAGGATGACAAACAAAGTGGGCGTGGCATCCGTACTTGGGGAGTTGGAGCCAGATATGTTGGTGAATACAAGCATGGCCAAAGAAACGGGCAAGGCACCCAATCCTATCCAGATGGCGCAACATACGTCGGTGAATATAAGGATGGTAAACGGAATGGGCAAGGTACCTTTGCTCTTCCACATAGAGAAAAATACGTCGGAGAGTGGAAGGATAACTATCGGAATGGGCAAGGCACCCACTCCTATCCAGATGGCGCAACATACGTTGGCGGCTGGAAGAATGACCTAAAAAGTGGGCAAGGCTCCTACTCCTATTCAGCTGGTGCAACATACGTTGGTAATTGGAAGGATGGCAAACGCAATGGGCATGGCACCCACTCCTATCCAGATGGCGCAACATACGTTGGCGGCTGGAAGAATGACCTAAAAAGTGGGCAAGGTGCTATTACTTTTTCGCATGGAGAGAAATACGACGGTAATTGGAATAACGGCCAAGCTCTAGAAATGGAAATAAAAAAACGCTGGAAGAGTCATGAACAAGAGTATGTGAAGTTGAAACAGCGCTTGCTAAACTTAAGCCAGAACAATAGTTAGGTACTTATGATTTTACTTAAGGTTTATAAAACAGCAACAGATCTTGTAATTGAAACATCCGAAGGTACTCGACTTTGCAAACTTAGACATTCAAATTTTAATGATATGCAGGCATTAGAAGATCAATGTACAGCCCTGATTGGCCAAGAAGTTATGACTACAGCCTTCGGTGACGGTAAGTGGGACAGTAGTTACTTTTACAAAATTGAAGCTGTGTCAAAACCTCAGGAACCTAACGAGCAGAGTTTTGAAAGTCGGCTGCCACTGGATAGAAAGTTTGATGGGCATACATCACAAAAGGTATATGGGCCTCCTGGTACTGGCAAGACTACACTCATGTTGGATCACATAAAGAAACAGCTTGAGGCCGATGTGAGTCCTGAAGACATAGCATTCATTTCGTTCTCTAATGCTGGGGCAAATGCAGCAAAGAAAAGAGTATCTGAGTCTTTTCCAGGGTATGGATCTATCGACTTTCCCAACTTTTCTACAATGCACAGCCTCGCCACAAAGGTTGGTGGCGGTTCAGGAAAGACACTATGCCAGGAGGAACATTGGAAAGCGTTTGATAAAACCATCATTTGCTTTAACGAATGGACAGAGGTTAATGATCCCTCATCCATCGTAGTAAGGTATGGTCATCCAGTCCTAGACTTAGCCTCCTTAGCTATCTCAAGATGCACCTCTTTTGCAACCCAGTATGATCATATTGTAGGGCATGACGACAGGACTCAAGCTAATATAAAAGAAAGTTTATCTCAATATTTTGGTAGGAATCTTTTAGCAAACGAGGTAGTTGGTTATGCTGAGAGATACCTCCTAGCTTATAAGACGTTTAAAGAAGATAGGAATCTTGTTGATTTTAACGATGTTATCGAAAGGATAATTAGTGATGA
>ERZ807291.3216-NODE-3216-length-23510-cov-8.017224_pt1 | contig 23510 bp, 21 predicted proteins | sample MGYA00521257_ERZ807291 | MGnify/ENA primary metagenome ERZ807291 (study PRJEB31413, sample SAMN03169783) | marine metagenome | biome: Marine; feature: Water; material: Subsurface seawater | place: North Sea | collected 2011-04-28 | depth 1 m m ... | reverse complement strand
TACCCTCCGTGCAAATCCCCCCATCTTTAGATCAGCTTCCCCCGCCACCACCTCCAGTCCCCCCTGCTCCTACTCCAGCACCTGCGGTTAAACCGGTGGCAAGCCCTAAAAAACCATCCCCAGATACATCCAATAAAAAAGAAGGGCTGAACCCTTTTACTGAAAAGGCAACTCCTCCTGCCAAGAAGACAAGCAAGGGCAAGCCTGCCTCGAAACAGCCGGCATCCAAAGCTAAACCCAACCCCTTTGAAAACTCACCTCCACCCCCGATTCCATCCGAAACCCCAAAACCCGCTCAGGCAGCCCCTCCCCTTCCACCATTGAATGAATTGAAACCTTTCGACTCTCCAGCTGACTTAGGATCAAAGCCCGCAAGTCCTCAAGCCCTGGTTGTTCCGCCAAGCCCTCCAACTGCGCCTCCTCCCCCACTTCCCAATGGTCTGAGTCCCTTTGACGCTATTCCGCCACCACCCTCTCAGCCAAAGCCAAATCCGTTTGAGAAGGTAAATTCAACCAACACACAAAACAGTGACCCTTTTGATTTTGCTCCTTTGCCCCAACCTCCAGTTCCTACAAATAGCGCTGATCAAAACGCATCGCCTATCCCATTGGGTAATGTATTTAATACACCTCCCCCGAGCACCACTGAATCGGAATTCAATCCTTTTGAACTGCCACCACCTTCTAATTAAACAATGCTTTTCAGCTGTTATAGAAAAGTGGCAGCCCGGCAGGGATTCGAACCCCGACTGAGAGTACCAAAAACTCCTGTGCTACCATTACACCACCAGGCTAGCTCGATTTGCATTATGAAAAGAGCGAATCCAAAGTCAAGTGATATGGATATGAGATTTTTAATTCATGGAAAAAACTAAATTCAAAAGAATCATTTTAAAAATAAGCGGTGAAATCTTGGGAAGCCGAAAAGAAGGTGAGCCTATTTACGCCCAGTCTCTTGAAAAAATATGTGCCGAAATTAAAGCTGTAGCAGACATGGGAGTGCAAATCGGGCTGGTCGTAGGAGGGGGTAATATTTTTCGAGGCTTACAGGGGACGGACAAAGGAATTGACCGTACCACTGGAGATTCCATGGGTATGCTTGCCACTGTGATCAATGGATTAGCGATCATGGACCGCCTGGAAAAGATGGGAGCGGTGGTTCGGGTTCAAAGTGCAATCCCCATGGATAAATTAGCTGAACCTTATATCCAAAGAAGAGCCATTCGGCACCTCGAGCGTGGGCGTATTGTAATTTTTGTGGCGGGCACCGGAAATCCCTACTTTTCAACTGATACAACTGCGGCCTTGAGAGCGAGCGAGATATCAGCGGAGATTATTCTAAAGGCTACCAAAGTAGATGGAATTTACGATAAAGATCCCCATAAATTTGATGATGCCAAAAAATTTGAATCCCTTTCCTACATGGAATGCCTAGAAAAAAGGCTTTCGGTAATGGATTCAACTGCTTTTTCTCTCTGCATGGATAACAAAATGCCCATCCTAGTGTTTGATTTAGAAAAAGACCAATCGATCCGTACCGCTGTTTCCGGGCAATCTATTGGAACAACGGTAAGCTGATTACTTACGAAGCATAAACAACCTAACATAGAAATTTACCATTATGGAAACTGACTCGATCTTCAATAAAATGAATCAGGACATGAACAAATCCATCGATCATGTCACACATGAATTCTCCACCCTGCACACTGGCAAGGCAAACTCGTCCATGGTCGAAAATATAACCGTCGATGTTTATGGCTCGAGCATGAAACTTCGCGATGTCGCGGCAATCACCACCCCGGATGCCCGAACCATCCAAATTCAGCCCTGGGATAAATCAACCGCCCAACCCATTGAGAAAGCTTTAATTGATGCAAAACTTGGGATCACACCCATCGTGAATGGTGAACTCATCCGCATGCCCATGCCCGAATTAAGCGGGGAACGCCGGGAAGAACTTTGTAAAATGGCCCAAGGTTTTGCGGAAAATAGTCGCATTGGTATCCGTGCATCGAGAAAGGAAGCGATGGACGCTCTCAAAGAGGCCCAAAAAAATGGGTTGCCTGAGGATGATTTTAAAAGGTCAGAAAAAGAAGTCCAAAAAAATACGGATGATGCGGTCACCAAGATAAATCAAGCATTAGCCGCCAAAGAAGCAGATTTACGAACAGTCTAAACTTAGTTCCGTACACTTTCATGCCATAAATTGCCCTTTCTAATAGATATCAGGATTCATTGATGAAAAAAATCGTTCTCAAACTAGGAACGGGTATTTTATCGGCTGGTCATGGCAATATCCACCAAGCCCGCCTTCAGAACCTAGCTCAAGGTATCTCAACGCTTCGGAAGATCGGTGTGGAAGTTATTATCGTAAGTTCCGGTGCTGTGGGCTTAGGTATGGGAAAGCTTGGATACAAAACCAGGCCCGATGAACTGGCGGAGTTGAGAGCCTGTGCATCGATTGGCCAATGCTTACTGATGAATGCATGGTCTAAGGCACTTGATGAAGTCGGAATGATTCCTGGTCAGGTATTGCTCACCCGGGAAGACTTCAACCAACAGAGTAGATCAGAAAAGGTCAAAGAGACCCTACTCACACTGCTTGAACGTCAAGTTGTTCCAATTGTGAATGAAAATGATTCGGTCAGTGATGAGGAAATTAAATTTGGGGACAACGATGTTCTGTCTGCCCTCCTTGCTTCATTGAGCGAAGCGGACATGTTAGTTATTCTTTCAACCGCTCCGGGCTTAATGACTCATAAAGATAACGGTAAACTTGTACCTTTTATCGCTGAAATAACCCCAGCTATCGAGCAAATGGCTCAAGGTACCAACAGCCCAACCGCAGTGGGCGGAATGATCACCAAAATCGATGCGGCCAAGGTGGCAACCAAATCAGGCTGTGCTGTTTTCATAGGTAGTGGCGAACAACCTGCAAACTTAACCGAAATTTTTGAAGGGAAAGCCATCGGTACATTTTTTCCACCATCTGGGCTTAACCTCAAGGATCGAAAAAGGTGGCTTGCTTTTTTTCCAAAGCCTCAAGGCTCTCTGATCGTAAGTCATGCATGCTATAAAAATATCATAGAAAAAGGATCCAGTTTGCTTGCTTCTGGACTTTGCTTGGTAGAGGGTCCATTTGATAAAAACGATGTGGTTTCGATTAAAACAGAAGAAGGGCAAGCTTTCGCCCAAGGGGTCTCCCGATTTAATTCAACTGAATTAAAATCTCTGCAAGGCTTATCAAAAGAAGAATCAATGGCACTTTCGGAAAGTGACAAACAAACTGAAATTATAAATTGTGATCATTTGGCACCGACTTCCTGTTCAATTGCTGAATAATCTTGCTCGAGGCCTCCAATTAAGCTGATACCTATTTCCCGTGTACGACTACGAAGATGAAGAAGAAGATATTTTTGGGGCACCGTCGAAAGTATCAACGGCAGTGCCCACCATTGATTTTCAAAAAGAATTAAACGAAGATCAGTTTAAAGCTGTCACTGCTCCCGACGGGCCCGCCTTGGTGCTTGCCGGAGCAGGCTCAGGGAAAACCCGAACCCTTACCTACCGAGTTGCCTATCTCCTCTCACAAGGTGTCAGCCCGGAAGCTATCCTGCTTCTTACTTTTACCAACAAGGCATCGAAGCAAATGCTGGACCGGGTTGAAGAACTCACCGGCATTGGAGCTCATCGATTTCTGGGAGGTACATTTCACCATGTTGGCGGCCAAGTTCTTCGTTTATATGGGGATACTATCGGTTTGCCTAAAAATTTTACGATTCTCGACGATGGGGATTCAGATGCCCTGTTAAATGAAATAATTCGGGATTTGGATCCCGATTTTTTTAAGGCCAAAGAAAACCCAAAAGCTAAACCAATCAAAGGTGTCATTAGCTTTGCCCGAAATATTATGACAAGCGTATCGGAAGTGGCCCGGGGGCGATATCCAGGAAATGCCGAACTTAAAGCAAAAATAGAATCATTTGCTCACCACTATCAGGCAATCAAGCTGCAAAGAGGACTGGCGGATTACGACGACCTCCTAGTCTATTGGCTCGAAGTGCTGGAATCTAACCCTGAAGCCGCCACATATTACCAATCCCGCTTCTCTCATGTTTTAGTTGATGAATATCAGGATGTTAATTGCCTACAGGCTCAGATTGTAGATAAAATTGCAGCGAATCATCAAATCATGGCAGTTGGCGATGATGCCCAGTGTATTTATACCTGGAGAGGTGCGGATTTGGATCAAATCCTCAGTTTTCCCGAAAGGCACCCCTCAACCAAGATTTTTAAAATCGAGACGAATTACAGAAGTTCACCTGAAATTTTAAAACTGGCCAATGACATTCTTCAAAGCAGATCCACGGAAGGCAGTTTCTCCAAACAATTAAAACCTTCGAGACCCCACCAGGATCTCCCCGTGGTAGTCCCCACCATGGATGCTTACCAGCAAGCAGACTTTATTCTCTCAAAAGTCCAGTCTCTTTATGATCAAGGAGTGCATTACGATGATATCGCGATCCTTTACAGGGCACACTTTCATGCGATGGAATTACAGGTAGAGCTTTCCAGGCGCGGTATTCCTTTCGTGATCACAAGTGGCATGAGGTTTTTCGAACAAGCCCATGTTAAAGACCTTGTGGCTCAACTTCGTTTTGTTGCCAATCCCAAAGACAACACCGCATTCTTTCGCTTCGCCTGCCTACTTCCCAAAGTGGGGGAAAAAACAGCGGCTAAGATCATTTTGCTTGCTCAAAAACACGCGGTGGCCAACCAGTGTACAACGGTAGAGGCCTTGGATTCGACTGAGGCTCTTGCCAAAGTGCCCAAGGATGCCAAAGAGGACTGGAAAGAGCTTGTAGAAACCCTTAAAAATATTGCTGTTCTCACGGCGACTGCAACCCCTGCTCAAATCGTAGAGGGTGCAGTTGCCGGTTGGTACCAAGACTACCTGCGGGCCACCTATGAAAATTGGCCGAGGAGAGAAGAGGATTTGGAAAGCCTCATTGATTTTGCGTCAAAATACGAAAATATTGCGGAAATGCTTTCGCAACTTGTTCTTCTTAGTTCTGAGTCCGGAGACCGGGTGGTTCGACAAGGGGAAAGGTGCCTGCGCTTATCCACGATTCACCAATCCAAAGGCTTGGAGTATCCTCATGTATTTTTGATTGGTTTGGCAGATGGTCTTTTTCCCAGCAAGAGAGCCATTGATGGAGAGAGTGATATGGAAGAAGAAAAGAGACTTTTTTATGTGGCAACAACCAGGGCAGAGAAATCATTACATTTAGTCTTCCCCATGCTTTCCAGCCAAAAAGGGACACCTGTACGGCTTATGCAAAGCCGGTTTATCAAAGACATCGATGATTCTCGCTATGATCTTTTAAATGTGCACTCCTCTTTTGGCCCCGGACGAGGTTTTACTCAGGGGTGGAACCAGCATGGCTCCCGAAACAATTATGGCCGAGGCTCTCGAGGTCGCTCCTATTAAATTTTAGTTCCGTACGCTTTCTGTAAAGCATGCCATCCAAGCAATGCACAGTCATGCCTTTCTCTAAAAAGCTGAATGGATTCGTAGACACCTAACTCTCCGGGTAAGGCTTGATCTGTCTTTCCCTCAAGATAATCAATGACCTGGCCCACCAAAACTTTTGCATCGGCGACGGTAAGGCCATGAACATGACAGGCCATTAAGGACCCACAAGCTGTGGCTAAGGCAGAAGCTTGCATCTGACAACTTATACCCTCAATGACCCCGTTATTCACCAGCAATTGGATGTCACAAATATTACCAGTCTTTTGGCTGGTAAAGGAATTTGCATGAGAAAAGCGTACGAGTTTTTGATTGTAATGAGGCCTGGCGGCATGTTCCTCAACAATCTCTCGATGCAGAGGGTCTTCTTTCATTCAAAATTTATTTTTCCACATCATTGACTCAACAGGTCGTGGACTTCTCTGGTTATACTTAGCTGAAGATTTTGCCTGATAATCAACCGCAACATCTCCTTCCACCGCAAAATAGATTAATTGGCCAATGGGCATTCCGGCATAAACCCGAACAGGTTGAGAAACAGAGATTTCCAGTGTCCAGTGATTGCAGAACCCAACATCTCCCTTACCCGCAGTTGCATGGATATCGATACCCAAACGACCTACACTGGACTTTCCCTCCAGGAAAGGAACAAACCTTCGGGTTTCTGTGTACTCCAAGGTAGAACCCAAGTAGGTTTTCCCCGGATTTAGCACAATTCCATCCGAAGAAATTTCAAAATGCTCCACCTGATTATGTTTTTTAGCATCAATAACCTCATCCACATAGCAAGCCAAGTGGTGAGAAAGATGAACATCATAACTATTCGTCCCCAGGCATTCACGATCATAGGGCTCGATGACAATGTCTCGGGATTCTATGGCTTCTAAAATAGATTGGTCGGAGAGGATCATTTCGGCAAAATTACTCTTACATTTTAATTAATTAGGCTTTACCTTATTGAAATACAATTTCGGAACAAGAACAATGAAAGATAGAATCTTGTCTTCCAAAAAAATCTCAAAAAAAACCTCCCAGTTTCCCGGGAGGTTTTGGTGAAAATTGCTTACGCAAAAGGCCGGTATATGCCTGGTGCTGGCACAGGATATTCTCCATTTTCTCCAGGCACCACAGGAGGTGGCGTACTGAAAGTATAATCATCGATACCCGGTGCATAATCCCTCCCCTTTTCCATAAGCTCATCCGCATTTATTTCTTTACCAGAATAACATGCCTCGCGCCCAAGAATAGCAGTAAAAGTACTCATCGCACCATAATCTGCTTCATTGTAATACTGCCCTTTGTGAAGGGTTTCTATAAGGTCTTTTTGCTCCTGATAATGACCATCGCTAGAACCCTGAACACGAATCGGGTCTCCTTTAAATGGTTCAATAAATCGAGCCACCGAGCAAGTACCCTTGGATCCATGGGCATACTCGGCAACATGGGACCACCCACCCTTAAGATGTCGGCCTTGGCTGTACATTTTTGTACCATCAGGGAAAGTGTACTCTACAAAAGTGTGATCATAGATTTGAGATAACTTACGATCTCCACCCATGCGCATCTCACTACCACCCATACCATTTGCCTTCACTGGGTACATTCCCTTGATCCAGCAACCAATATCTAAGTTGTGTATATGCTGTTCACAAATTTGATCTCCAGATGCCCAGGTGAAGTGATACCAATTATTTACCTGATACTCCATCTCTGTCATGCCCGGCGTTTTTCCGCGGTGCCAAATAGAGTTGCCATTCCAATAAACACGAAGGAGGTTAATATCTCCAATTATACCATCCTGCAGTTGCTTGACGCAACTTGTGAACCGTGTCTCATGTCTTCTTTGCAAACCAACGCCTACGGAAAGACCTTTTTCCTTGGCTACTTTGGCCGCTTCTAGAACACGTTTCACTCCGGTAACATCACTGGCTACAGGCTTTTCCATGAAAACCTTTTTTCCCTGATTTACCGCATACTCAAACTGCTGAGGTTTAAAACCTGGAGGTGTGGCAATAACCACCATATCCACATCCTCATTAATCGCCTGCTTATAGCCATCGAGACCTCCAAAAATTCGGCCCTCTACATCAACTCGATCTTCTCCGTACTTCTTTTTAAAAGCTTCGACTTTTCTGGCAGCTTTTTCAGGGAATGCTTCTGCCACGGCGACAAGCTTAGTGTTACAGCGAATTCCTTTTTCCTTTTCTAGATCTTTGGGTGCATCTAATATTTGACCGATCGCACCTGTACCGCGTCCACCAAGGCCTATAGCTGCAACCCGAATGGTATCGCTTTGCAGATTTTCCCCTTTGGCTACATAGGGAAAACTTGCCGCCACACCGGCAAGGGCACTAGATCCGATAAACTTTCGTCGTGATACTTGTTCAATTTCTTTCATATTTTTTTATGGTTAAGAGAGTATGGTTAAATTTTAATAGGCTGGGGAAGGCTTTTAGAAGAGCCTTCTAGATCACCCAACGCCCATTGTATCCCATCGAGGAAATGTTGCAAAAGAAAGGGCGTCCACCATGTAGCTTTGTTGTGCCCAAAATTAGAATAAAAAATTCGGCCTTTCCCGTATGACTTAACCCAGGAAACCGGATAATCATTCGTGGGGGAATTCCCTTCCTTGCCCGACTTGATTGCATCTAAACCGATCAGTACCCGCAACTTTGAGCGATTATAATCCTTGTATTGATATATCTCATCCGAGAAAGAAAATTCTTTGCTCGCAAAGGCTTGATTCACCGCGTGCTCAGGATCCTCCACGATAAAAGGCCATTTCCCACCTGCGTTCCAAGGATGACCCGCAAAACAACCGCCGATCATTTCAGTATACTCTTTCCACTGCGGGGTTCCTCCATCAGAGGCGGCATGAAAGCCCACAAACGCTTTGCCCTGTTTGATAAAATCAAGGATGGCCTGCCTTTGTTCATTTTTTGTAAATGCTTTTTGCACACGGGTGCAGTTATTAAAAATAAGTAAATCGTAGGGAGACAAACCTTCGGGGGTAAATTTTTCCGTTGTTACAGTAAAATCCGCGGTGAATACCTCGGTCTTTTCGCCCATTATCTTCAACGCCTTTACCCCGGTGGGGATGGACTTATGCTTAAAACCACTCGAATTGGAATAAACCAATGCCTTATATTTTTTAGCGGGGACCGCCTGCAATTTCTCTGGCATAGCTTGGCGAATTTTACGCTCTTCATCCACTGCCATAAGCGATGCGGAAAACACCAACAAACAGGAAAAGCATAATATTCTCAGGGAAATCTTCATAAAGAAACCGACTTCAACAAGGAAGGGGTTGCAAGGCAAGAAATATGTATTCCAACAAAAAAATTATTTTAGGAGCTCTTCTACGATGAATCATTTGCATTTTGGACAAACACCAAATGCCTCCATCACATGACTCAGGTCAACAAAGCCAAAATTTGCCGCCACCTCATCCAATTCCTTTTCCATGCAAATATCAATCCGTTCTGTCCTCCCGCAACTCCTGCAGGTCAGGTGATGGTGATGGCCATGACCATGGCCCAGGCAATAGACCTTTGTTCCATTCTCACGAACCCCTAGTTCCACAATCTTTGCTTTCTCAAATTGGTCAAGGCATCGATAGGCAGTGACCAGATCGCAAGCTTCATCCACAAGAGCTGCATGGGCCTCTTCGGCTGACATTGGAACTTCCGCCTCGGCCAAAACTCTCAAAATTGATTTACGCTGGTCGGTAATTCGTAATCCTTTTTCACGGAGTCTCGCAATCGCTTCATCAATTAATGAGGTCATCGAAAAAAGTAAGGCTAAACCACCCCTTTTGATCAACCCATAAAATGATTGATTACCATTTGAAAGCCTCCATCTTTATTTTTTCGAATAGAATAAACATAGGAATTTACCTACTCCCCCGATGAGTCGCTTCGCTATTCAAAAGATTCAAATTTGCCACAAAGACAATTTCTGACTAACAATTTCTCTTTCATGGATATTATTGAAAAGAATCAAAAAGTAATGGCGGAACTTGCCAAGCAAAGTCCCAAACTTGCAAAACAACTTGAAAATCTTGACTGGACTGAATTAAAGAAAGCCCTAGCTGAATGCCTTTCATCTTCTGGGGAATCCAGCATACCACTTGAATATGGGCCGGCTCATTATCTGCCGATCTTACCGGAAAGCCCCGATCAAAAAGCCCGGTACGAACAAGCCTTTAAGCACGGCGAACAGCTTATCAGGGACGGCATGACCGCGACTTTTACAGTTGCTGGCGGGCAAGGCACCAGGCTTGGATATAACGGCCCCAAAGGAACCCTCCCGGTAAGCCCCATCAAAAAGAAACCCCTCTTCCAACTATTCGCCGAGCAAATTCGCGGGATGTCTGAAAAGTATGAGGTAACCATCCCATGGTATATCATGTGCAGTCCTTTAAACTTGGAGGCAACACATGCACATTTTGAAGAGAATAACTATTACTGCCTTGGAAAAGAAAACATAAAATTCTTTGCCCAGGGTGTGATGCCTGCGACAGATTTCGATGGAAACTTGCTGCGTACTACCACAGACAGCCTCGCTTTTTCCCCTAACGGACACGGGGGTTCCCTCAAAGCCTTAATTGATTCAGGAGCGATTGCGGACATGGCAACTAAAGAAATCGAGCATATTTCTTATTTTCAGGTCGATAATCCCTTGGTCAGTGTGATCAACCCCTTATTCATGGGATTGCATGATCTTCAAAAATCCGACATGTCCAGCCGTTCTCTCACCAAGACGGGGCCTTTTGAAAAACTGGGGAACTTTGTTTCGGTAGGTGAACGGGTTACGATCATAGAATATTCCGACCTTCCCGAGGAAAAGGCACTTGAAAAAGAAACCTGTGGGCGGATCAAATACAGAGCGGGAAGCCCGGCAATCCATATATTGCGCCGAGACTTCATAGAACAGTTTGCCAGCGGAAAAATTAATCTGCCCTATCACCGGGCAGAGAAGAAAGTACCTTTCATCACGGATAACGGAGATCTGATTAATCCTGAACAGCCCAATGCAATCAAATTTGAAACTTTTGTTTTTGATGCCCTGCCTTTTGCTAAAAATCCTTTAATTTTAGAAGCGGAAAGACTGGAAGAATTCTCCCCCGTTAAAAACAGGACAGGGACGGACTCCCTGGAAAGCTCACAAGCGGATCAGTCTCAAAGAGCCCACAAATGGCTTTCTCAGGCAGGCTACAAAGCTAAAGATTCCTCCATTATTGAGATTTGCCCTTTGTCATACCCAAGTGCCCCCGATCTTTTGGGAGCAGACCTCAACGACCATGATTTTAATGGAGATGAAATCTATATTTGTCACTGAATAGCAGGTAAGTGGGTAAAGAGTAGCTTCTTTTTCTTTGGAAAGGGTATGATTAAAAATTTGTAAGAAGCCGGCAGTTCCATACATATAAACTGACATTAAAATATGAAAAACATTACATCTTATTGCACCTATTTGTTCCTCTTTTGCAGTTCAGCACTTTTACTTTCTGGCAGTATACCTCCGGCACAAAAGCTTATCGTGGATAAATCAACCGGACTTTCAGTGCAGCCAGGGTTTGAAGTGGATTTAGTCTATAAGGTAGACAAAAAGAAATACGGCTCATGGATCTCTATGACTTTTGATGCAAAGGGCCGACTGGTTGTATCCGACCAGGATAACGCTGGTACTTTTCTTCTCAATTTGCCAGAGGTGGGTACACCCCTCACAGACTCAGGGATTACCAAGCTCCCACTTAACAGCGGGCAGTGGGGTATGCTCTATGCCTTTGATCATCTCTATATGGTTTCACAGAGGCGAGTGGTCCGCGTACCAGTATCCGAGAATGGCGAATATGGAAAAGAAGAAGAGTTATTCCCCCTCAGCGGTGGTTGGGAGCACGGTCCGCACTCACTGATCGTGACTGAAGACGGCACAGGGCTCTATTTTGTAGCTGGAAATTATGCCCGCAACCCACCCTTTCAAACCTCACGCATTCCTACGAACTGGAAAGATGATGTTTTATTGGAAAACTACGCCTACGGTCATAACGGAAACGGGAAAGCCCCAGGTGGTTGGGTTATTCGGTTGGATCCAGACGGTTCCAATCGCGAGATGATCAACATGGGCTATCGTAACCCCTGTGATTTTGCCCTCAACCGAGATGGTGAAATGTTTGTTTATGATGCTGATATGGAATGGGACATGGGTGCACCGTGGTACCGTCCAACCCGGGTGAACCACGGAGTATCCGGGGGAGAAAGTGGTTGGCGAGCCACCTCTAAAAAGTGGAGGAAATACTTTCCAGATACCGTTGGCTCAGTGGTGGATATCGGTCCAGGTTGCCCGGTTGGGGTAATTGCCGGAATTAATGCCAAGTTTCCCACCCGTTATCGTGATGCCATTTTCCTCTGTGACTGGACCTTTGCCACCATGTATGCCATGCACCTCAAGCCAGACGGCTCCTCCTACACAGGAAAAGTGGAAACTTTCGTGACCAACGCCAACGGCTCCCTAGCCCTGACCGATGTGGATATCGGTCCAGACGGCCATATGTATTTCTGTGTTGGTGGAAGAAAAGGGCAATCCTACCTCTACCGGGTACGCTACACAGGAAACGAATCGACCGAGCTTTCCCCTCTTGACACAACCAGTGAGCATTACCTAGCGAGAAAGACCCGTCACAAAATCGAAGCTTTTCACGGCAAGCCCAATCCTAAAGCTATTCAATCAGTATGGCCCTACCTGAGTAGTAAGGATTACCATCTGCGCTATGCCGCCCGCATCGCCATCGAGTGGCAGAACCCAAAAACCTGGGCTGACAAAGCCTATGGGGAAGCCAACGATCTCGCGGCAATCCACGCTTTGCTAGGGTTGGCCAGATCCGACTCAGCCGGGAGTATGCAACCGAGCATTGAACGCCTGCTTAAGGTTGACTTCAGTAAACTTGATAAAATGGGCAAGCTCGCCCTTCTCCGCACCTACTCGGTGGTTATGAGCCGGGCAGGAAAACCCAGTCAGCCTCAAATTGATGCGATCGGCCAACAACTGGATCCCCACTACCCTGCCTCTGACGACAACCTTAACGAAGAACTTTGCCGCGTGCTTTGCTTCCTCCAGCATCCATCGGTGGTCAGCAAAACCATCGCCCTGATGAAGACCACCAAAACGGCCATACCCGATTACGACCCGGAAATGATCAAGCGGGGCGGACACTACGGGAAAACCATACTGGCTGCGATGAGTGAAAAGGTTGCCCCCAATGTGCTCAACCTCCACTTCCTTTTTTGCCTTAAAGATGTGACCAATGGATGGTCAATGGAACAGCGTAAGTCATACCTGGGCGAACTTCAGGAATTACTCTCCAAGAAAGGTGGAAATTACTTTTCCGGATACCTCAATAAAATTCGTGAGTCCGCCATTGCCAATGTACCAGAGAAAGACAGACTCGCACTCCAGTATCTAACCGGTGAAATCAAGGATATAGATTTATCGAAACTTCCCCAGGCCAAGGGTCCAGGGGTAGCCTGGACGGTGGAATCTGCCCTCGATGTCCTGAATGAGGAACCTCTCAAAGGACGTAATTTTGCCAACGGTCACAAGATGTATTCCGCTGGTCTCTGCGTAGCCTGCCACCGCTTCGGAGATGAAGGGGGCGGAGTTGGCCCCGATCTCACCAACCTAGCTAAACGCATGGATTATAAATCGATTCTCGAATCCACCATCCATCCAAACATGGTCGTCTCTAATCAGTTTGAGCAACACGAGCTCACCCTTAAAGATGGTTCCCTGCTGATCGGTAAAATCGTATCTGAGGAAGATGGTTACTACTCGCTTGTACAATCCGGCCTGCAACCTCTAACCCTTACCAAGGTCGAGAAAACAAAGGTTGCATCCAAAAAAGCTTCGAAAATTTCGATGATGCCTGGTGGGTTAATTAATGCCATGAACCCCGAGGAATTGAAAGACCTGTTCGCATATTTTGTTTCCACTGGCGACCGTAAGCACAAGATTTTCAAACCGGTCAAAAAACTGGCCATCGAGATCGTTAAGGCGGTATACGGACAGAAAGGAAACCCAAAAAAACAAATAGATGTTCGCTCTGCCCTTCAAAAACAAATCAATCATTACGAATATTCTTTCCCCATGACCAATCAACTTGCAGGCAAAGATCCTGCAAATGGAATACAGAAAACGCTTGAGATTACCTACAAACTAAATGGTAAAACTTACTCTAAAACAATTGGCGAAGGTCAAAATGTTTCTTTTGTGGAGTAACTTACCTGTGCGTTTGTCACGCAACCATATTTTCAATCTAAAATGAATGTAAAAGAAGCAATAGAAGCTCGCCGATCTGTTAAACATTTTGACCCGGACTATGTAATTCCAGAACCGGAACTTGCTGAGCTCCTTCGTTTGACAAAACTGGCCCCCTCTTCGTTTAATATGCAAAACTACAGGATTCTGGTCGTACGCGATCCCGAAATCCGACAACAAATCCGAGCCGCAGCCTGGGATCAACCCCAGGTGACAGATGCCAGTGTTCTCTTCATTTTTTGTGGGGATTTAAAGGCCCACCAAGAGGCTCCATCCACTTATTGGTCTCATGCCCCCCAAGAAGTACAGGATATAATTGGGCCCATGATTCAACCATTTTACGAAGGCAAAGACCGCTTAATTCGTGACGAAGCTATTCGATCTTCTGCCCTGGCTGGAATGACCCTTATGCTGGCCGCCAAAGACATGGGTTATGATAGTTGCCCCATGATCGGATTTGATGGAGATAAAGTTTCAGAAATCATTAACTTGCCTGAAGATTTCACCTTGAGCTTCATGATTCCTGTCGGTAAAAAAACTCAATCAGGATGGAATCGTGGCGAGCGATTACCCGACGATAAAATTGTCGCATTTGATCGGTTTTAGCCTCCTGCAGGGATTCTCTTCCCTCCCGTTTTTCTTATCCGAAGGATTTGTAAAAAGTCTTAAATTTCTTTCCATCAACCAGCCTTTTTACGCCTGAGACAGAATGTAAAAAGCAGGACAGCGGTAAAAACCAGCCCGAGTAAGGGAGTTTCAATTCCACAGACAAATTGTTCTCTCCATATAATTTGTGTCTGAGTTCCAAGCTCTGGCATTCCTTCGACAATGGGGATTTCTTTTTTTTCACCGACACTTGTTTTCCAAAAAGCAATACGGCAACCATCTTTTATCCAAACCCAGAGACATAGAACCATTGGAATGAGGGAAAATGAAACTTTTCTTACCATCTGTGAAAATTCAAAACTAATAATTATTTTTCTACTCGGGAACTTCTTTTTTTCTATCTACTTTACAGAAATTCTGCATATCCCAACGGCAAAAGGCTGTTGCAAAGCAAAATCACCAAAGGTTCTTCCCAGTTCTTTCATGAGGAAAGCATACTTGTTACATAACCCAAATCATCACCCGTTTTGTAGGAATAAGAATCTGGTTCTGTAAGATAAAAAGCAGCGAGTATAAAAATGGCCCAGTTTAGTAAAAGGGTCCGCTGTATCACTCTTTTTTTCTTCTTTTTGCATCCCGTGTATCAAAGATTTATCGAACCCGAATGAAAACAATATGTAAAATCAAAACGGTACGCTATTTAAAAAACACCAAGAGTTTTACCCCGAGGGTTATCAACAGAGAGGCAGCAGCCCCGTCTCAATGAGTGAATATTTATTCGAGGAATGCTGAGCAAAAAACGCTGTAGACAGGTTCAGAATACCAGCCAAAAATCTCTTCATTGTTTGGCCGATTTCAGCTCGCGATTGTCCATGTACTGATCAAATACTTTTCGATCGTGGTTGATTGCACGATAAGTGCGAACATCATTTTCGATCACCACCTCGATCACATGCATGGTGGGGGAAGCTTCTTCCACATACCATAGGTCCGAAGCATCGAAAGCCCTTGTTCTCACCCCCCAGGCACCATCCCCAATATAGAGGGTGCCAGAATCATCCACTTTCCCTCGCTTGATCAGCTTAGATCGCTTGTAAATATGGTGATCGTTTTCAAAGGCGGCATCCACCCCATATTGGTCAAATAAAGGAGTCCAGTGCTGACGGATGGACTTGCTTAGCTCATTAGCCAACCCTCCCTTGACGATTCCATAGGCGGGAAAGTGGTAGAGGGCAAAGAGATGCTTTCTGTGCTGCCTGGCGGAAAGTGATTTCTTCAGGAAATCGACCTGCTCCTCCACAGGCCGGGTGTGGTTACTGTTGAGAACAAATACGGAGAGGTCATCATAAAGATCCACGCAATAGGTTGGATTATTTTCATCAGGAAAGGGAAAGAGGTTAAAAAAGATCGGGGCTTTTTCAGGAATTTGTCCATAACCGCCGATGACCTCATGGTTACCTATGGCAACGACAAAGGGAATCGACAACCCGTCTGACCGGCGGGCATGTTCAGCATAGATTTCGATCCAGTCGAGCCAGCGCTTCCAGTCCTGCCCGTTGGCATAGGCCAAGTCACCCCCAAGCAAGGCGAAGTCAGGCGAACAGGCGGCCATTGCCTTGACTCCGTCCTTGTGCCAATCAGCTTTGTGCATCATATCCCCGCCGGTGACAAAAGATACCCGGTCAGGTCGCTTGGCAGGCAGGGTGCGTGCCCTGAATTCCTTCTTGCCTAACTTTACACAATAGATCGTATTCGGTTCCAGGCCGGTTAACTGCACCTGACACACCTCCACATCGGCATCTTTGAGCGAGGGCAAGGAAAAGCGGCCATTTTTCACATCCTGGGCAAGGCCCCAAAAGGAAACGGTTTTTTCATAGAATGATTTTCGTTTAACCACACCATTTCGGTTGATCTTTTCCCCTTGTTTTCCCCATTTAAAATCAGTTGGATCATCCTCCTCGACCAACCAAATGACATTAAGCGTGGTGGAAGGGGAATCCGTCCAGGTAAACAACGCCTCCTCTACACCCCGACGGGCCTGAGAAAATTGGATCATGAAGAGGAAAAATAAAAATGGTATTAAGGGTCTCATATTCGTATTTGATTATTCTGAATTTCCATTCACCGCAAAGGCGGAAAAGCGGCAGGCGTGTCCGGTGGATTCTTGATTCTTTCGGTTGGTGGTACGCAACGTGAGGATATGCTTCCCGGGGGTAAGTTCTTTTTCGAGCATGTAGATCCAGGGAATATGGAGACCACGGCTCCACTTGGTGAATTGATCGAGAGATTTCCATGTCCCATTATCCACTTTCCATTCGATGACGCCCACATCCGGACCGGCCACCATTGGCAGGCCGATCGCGGTACCACTAAATTCTACGGTTAATTCCGCACCCGGTTCGGTTGCTTCGAGATAATCCAGACCTTTGTCATGTTTGCGCACACTACCCTTTCCTGTCCCCTGCCAGTTTTGCACTTTCTTCCATCCGCCCTTTATACTGGCAGAATCTATGGACTGAAAATGACCATGCCCGTAAGAGTTTAGATCATATCTTCGCCCACCAAGATGTGGCTTCGTAGAAGTTGGAACAGGACCAGACCATGCAACATCAAACAAGTGGTCAATCATATCCCCATAGGCCTTGTGCCCAGCGGGCTTGGGGTGGCAGCCCCCAAATTGTTTCTGGGAAATCTCCCCGCTCCTAAACCAGTTGGTCACCTGCCTGGCCTGGTCGATGGCATTGATCCCATACTGCAAAGAAATGCGGTCGAGGGCTGCGATCTGCCAGGGAGTGATTCCTTTGCGGTAAGACTCCACATAGGGCATATCGTAAAGGTACTGGGCAATGATATCGATATCCGGGTTGTGCCGGCGTGCCTGCAGAATAATCCCTTCGACTGCTTTGCTGATATCATCCCTTGTACGACCATTGTGTAATTCATTGACCGCAGATTCGATGAAGAGCAGATCGATCTTTCCTTTGGATAAGACATCGCGGTGCAGACGGTAGGCACCATAGGTGGAATCAGTGGACCCTATGCCCGCATAGACAAATTCAAAGTCAGTATCCGGGAAGCGTTTTTTCAGGGACTCAGAAGCATGATTACGCCAGCCCGCAGCCTCGGTAATGGATCCGCCCAGAAAAGCCACTCGGCCCTTTTTCGTTTGAGTGAATATATGCTGGGAATTTTTCAACCCCGAGCGTAAGTAGACCGGATAGGGGTTGGAAAAATCACTGTATTTCCTGATAAAGTGATAGCCGACATGGGGATGTTTCACTTCGAAATGGTGCCCATTGGCCCGGTCGCCTTTTTCAATAGAGATGACATAAAAGAAGGGAAGTCCGAGCTTTTCCAGACGCTCCTTGAGCACATAGGTATTTTCTCCGGGTGGAACAATGGCATCGTCTTCGGTGACGATGTGCATGATAGGAATGCGGGCATTGACAACCGGTTGCAAATTATCGATGGGATTATCCTGATATGCCATCGCTTCTGCATCATTCTTAAATCCATACTCCTTGAGTAACCGTTTCCATTCCCCCTGGGCACCCTTGCCCTGCCCTTTGCCCCCAGGCCAACTTTTGAAATCACATACCGGAGTATCATTATAAATACAGGCGACAGTGCCTGGATGATTTTTGGCCCAGCGGTAGACATAAAGGCCACCCCTACTGACTCCCTCCAGCACCACCTTTTGATTAAGACCATGCTTCTGGGTGAGCAGATCATAAAACTGCTCCCAAATCTTCAGGGCATGAATACTACCAAGCCTGGAGCCGGTATTAATATGGGCGATATAATAACCATCTTTGAGCAACATCTCATCGATCTCGGTATGGTAGGTGGGAAACCGTGCCCTCCAGACCCATGGCTTTCCCTCGGCTGGCTTTTTTGGCTCCACCACAAAGGCGGCATTTCCATCCACCTGAAATTCGGTTTTTGTGTATCCCTTCCAGTTGGTCTGCTTGCCATCAAATTTGGCAAAGCATGAAGAACCAACTAGAAGAAGAGCCAATAAAACGGCGCCTCCCCTGGAAACTTTTGTGTTTTTAAACATGAATTGAGAATTACTTCCTACCTCATCAGGAGACGAGGGAAAACCCACAAGAAACCTTTCTTTTTTACTTCAACAACCGAGTAAACAAAAACGCACTTACCCGAGGGCAAGTGCGTTTGAAAATTTCCGGAATAAACCGGAAGAAGAATTTAAGGTACTTACTCGATGTTAGCACCAACGACGGATGCCATCTGCATCATGTTGATGGTTTCACCTTCTTTTAAATTTCTCAAATCAGTCACTTTACCGCTTTTGCTGGTGGTGTGAGTATTCTTGAAAATGGTCAACAATTTAGCGTCTGCAACGATGAACTTACCTGCATTTTCAGGACTTCCGTTTTCCGTTTTAGTCTGTAATTTATTGGATTTAATGTATTCCCAAAGTTTTTGGGTAATTTCTGTGCGTGGAAGCTCGGTTGCTCCTAAAAAAGAAGCTAAATCACTTTTAAGTTTAACGGGCTTGCTGAGTCCTTTGGGTTCTGCCATTTCGATTTCCTATATTTTTGGGTTGTTGTAAATATATCTTACTCAGGATGAGTAAGGTGTTTATTTTGATTTAATGAATACCAAAGACAATCTAATTTAAAGCAATGTGAACAAGTCTTTGACGAATTGTTTTTTGCTTCATTTATCCAAAATAGTAGTGGCTTGTCCTATCCTTGATGGGGAGGGACCCAAAAAACTTTGAAACAATGCACTTTATGGTGGTTAGTCTAAAGTGACGATTTTTGCATTCCGGAACCAAACTGGCTGTCCGTGATACTGCAAACCAAAATGGCCTTCTCGTGGAAGGTCTTTAAGAGCGGTTTTAAATTTATTTTTCGAGCCATCCGGATTTTCTTTAGGTGTTTTCCATTTGCTAATGTCGACATTATTGACTTCCTCGCCGTTCAGGTTCACCCGAATCGATGGTCCCTTACAGGTAAGTACCATTTTATTCCATTCTCCATCTGGCTTTCCAGCGGCTTTGCTTGGCTCTTTAGCATCATAGAGGGATCCGACAACATGTTTCCCACTGTATAACCCAGGGGAAGCGATCTGTATTTCGAATCCCCCCTGGACTGGGTTCTTTGGGTTTGTGCGGAAGAATAAGCCACTGTTCGCCTTGGCAGAGGTTTTATACTCCAAAGAAACCTGAAAGTCTCCAAAGCTTTCCTTGGACCAAATGATTCCGCCAGGAGTTTTCGAGGGCGTAAGGATCCCATCCTTCAAAACCCAATGTTTGTTTAATTGGATCGCCTTACTTGTCAAAAGATCCACTTTTGTCGAGGCATACCCTGAATAAATCGGAGCAAAAACTGAAAACAGCAAGCTGAAGAAGGCAAGAAATGGAAACATCTGTAGGTTAAATCTCATAAACTTGAAGTAAATAAGACGCTTACTAGACTGTCTAGCTGAATTTAAAAGGATACCCTAAAAATTTCTCCGCAGCAATTGAGGGTGGTCTGTAGTGATCGAGTGAATTCCTCTTTTTTTCAATTTCTTGGCCATAGAGACATCATTGACAGTCCAGGCATGCCACTCATATCCCGCATTCAGCACAGCCCGGGAAAATTCCTCGGGTATGGAATAGTGAGAATCCAAGCCATCGGCTCCCGTGTTTTTCAATGTCTCCAGAATGGTCTTAATTCCAGGAGACAGCTCGCCCTTCTTTTTACGAAAGTGGCATAGCCAATAGGCTTTATGGACCGGCTTCTTTTTTTTAAATTCTTGAATAACACTGGCATCAAAAGAGATAAGAACAATTTGATCATCCTCCAATCCACTTCGTTGAATCTCTTGGATCAAAGCGGGTACAATTTCCGACCCACACTTAACTTCCACATAAATCTTTTTTCCCTTGGGCACAGTGGCAAATACTTGAGATAAGGTGGGAATGGTTGTCCCTCTAAACTTTTCATGCTTCCAGGAACCCACATCCAATGCCTGCAACTCTTTCAGCGTAGAGTAAGCAACATCAAGGTTTTGGTCGGCTACCTTTTTCGTTTTCTTATCATGTACACAGACAATGTGCCCATCTTGACTCAGGAGAAAATCCCCCTCTATTGCGTCTGCACCTTGCTCCCAGGCCAGTTCAAAGGCAGGCAGGGTATTTTCTGGAGCATCAAATGAAGCTCCACGATGAGCAACAATCAAAGGCTCAGACGCTTGCATAGTCATAAGAAGAGCGAAACAAAGAGTATTAAACAATGGGTTCATCAATAAAGTCTAAAACTAATTCAAATGGCTCCTGATTTATTTCGAGACAAGCTCTATTTTATTTGATCACCCAGGACCATGACAGAAGTGAGCGTTGGTTGGTCATCGGGCTGAAGAATTCGAATATCAATTTTTTCAAAGGCTACCTGCATACCCTTGAACTGATCACCTCCGTGAACCTGAATGCCAATATTGCCCGACTTGCTTATTCGATGAACTTTTGGATCCAATGTCTCATCGCCTAGCATCTGACCATTGAGCCAGAAAATAATCCGGTTTCCATTGGCGTAGATCTGCCCCTCGTTCCAATCGTTCTTTTTTTCGATGGATTCATCTACATTTTTCCATACGAACGTGGTTGGGCATTGGGGATAATAAAATGCACCGCTCAAGGTAACGGGCATCATGTCGAGAAGATCAAACTGGTAAATTTGGCGGAACCAAACCCCACTATTCCCCTTTCCATTCCTTTTGTATCTGAATTTAAGTTCAAAATTATCAAATTCATTAACGGTTCGGAGATCGGCACCCTTGCCATCATCCTGAAAACCGATTAGCAATCCATTCTCCACTTTGAATTTGGAGGCATCAGTAGGCTGCCATCCATTTAAATCTTGCTTGTTAAACAGAGGCTCGAATGAAAAAATTTTCTTCGATGCATACATTCCATGAATACAGAAAAATGATAGGATTAGGACCCGCAGGTGAAATGAAATAAGCATTCCGACCTTATGTCACAGTTTACCTCACCCTTACAATAAAATGCTCATTGGTATTATTCTTTTTCGAAGGAAAGACTGTGCATGTAAAGACGATATCAAGCCAGAACTGTAGATTTTCACCTTACCGATATTCGGCGTATCCGGTATAGGCTGCCCCCTGCCCAATAGTTCAAATTATTCCCACTCATCCAACATCAAGTATATAATTTTAGACTACCTATCTTTAACCGATTGAAAACGATTATTGGTACTCTTGGAAAGAGTATTCAAATTAACCCGCAAGCCATACTTTTTAAGCAAAGGCTTTATGGCCCTACCCCATACATGATATCCCTGATCATTGAGGTGCAGTAAATCGCGATTATAAAGGGCTTTGTCCTGCTGACCATTTTCATTTAAGAAAAAGTCATTGAGATCAAGGTGAGATACATATTTGCCATCTGCAAGTTGGGGTAACAGGGCATTGACTTCTTTCGCCCGGTCATTTTCCGAGCCTGGCTTGCGTGGAAAAACAGAAAAGATCACGAGTTTCGATTTCGGCAGACGGGTTCGCACTTCAGCCACAATCACTTTGATTCCTGTAAATATATCCTCCGGTTTATCTGCCGGATACGCTTTTTTGGTATCATGCATATTATTGGTACCAATCATAAGGGTTACAATCTTGGGAGAAATTCCATCGAGGGCACCATTCTCAATGCGCCAGAGAACATTCTGTGTACGATCACCGGGAAACCCAAGGTTAAGCAGATTGCTGCCCTCAAACACATCTGGATATTTACTCCATGAATGAGTAATGGAATCTCCGATCATCACAAAATCAATCTTGTTGTTTTTTGCCTCCCTGAGTTTCTCTTTGTACAACTTCGGCATGAACTTTTTTAACGAGGAGGGTTGGGGGATCACCGTTGGGGGCTTTTGGCAAAATGCTACGAAGGGCATGCAAATGAATAAAAATAATGTAAGTAAGAGAATGGGTTTATCTATATTCATGACCTTCGAATTTTCAGCCAATTAAGCTGATTTTTAGGCGATCACCATGTTGCTTGTGGTCGGATAGGGGTTGTTTTTTGTGGATAATGCCACCGCGGTGGATGTTGTAGAACATCACCATAATGCTCTCCGCAAAAAGGCGGGGGTGAGACCCATTAAAGCCAACGATTTTATTACTAGGGATATGGTCACAATTGTTGTTTTTATCATTTGTTTAACGGGTAAATTTGGTTTCTTCTATCAATGATCCTTTAAGCACTTTTACTTCGAGGGTTTTAAGATCCAATTGATATTCTGATTTCCTTTCGTTTGTGACAATTAAGCTGTTTCCTTTGACCTTGATGTTCCTGATGAAGACATCCTGAACATCTCCTTCCAGATCGGGAACGTATTTCACCGCATAGATCTGACGGTTCCAGATTAATTTCCCACTCTTTAGATTACGGGCTTCGATAAAACCCATCTGCTTTTGCGTGCCGTTTCGGTGCGGGGCCGAATACCCGATATTTCGAACTTTGACCGGCAACACCTCTGCAGGTGCTCCCCGCTTGGCCTCGGCCGGCAGTGTTGCCAGGAGTAAAGAGGAGATAAGGGAAAACTTTCTAATCATTAGTTGGCGTGGGTTAACTGGGAGAGTTTCCAGGTCTTATCGGTGTTAATCTTTTCCCCCCTGCCGTAAATGATGCGAACCCGGGCGGTTGGGTCGGCCACAGTGGTGTCGAAATCAATGGTGGCAAAGCTCAAAGCTTTTCCATTAGTGATTCCGGAGGACATGATCTCGATCATGGGGTAGCCCACACGGTCGGATTCATGATGCTCCCATACCAAAGATTGGTGCATATCTCCTCCGATATACATAACTCCCGAGATCTTATGTTTTTTGATGGCGTCAAAAAGTCGGTGGCGGGAAAAGCTAAAGATACGCCAGCCATCCACTTTGCTGTGGTGAAGCACACTGCCGGAGGCGATAATTTTGAACTTGGCCTTGGAGTTTTTCAGTCCTTCCAGTAGCCATGCAAACTGAGCATCACCCAGCATGCGTTTTTTATCATCATCCGGTAATTCGTTGGGCGATCGAT
>ERZ807291.3210-NODE-3210-length-23524-cov-16.633943_pt1 | contig 23524 bp, 27 predicted proteins | sample MGYA00521257_ERZ807291 | MGnify/ENA primary metagenome ERZ807291 (study PRJEB31413, sample SAMN03169783) | marine metagenome | biome: Marine; feature: Water; material: Subsurface seawater | place: North Sea | collected 2011-04-28 | depth 1 m m ... | reverse complement strand
AAAAATGAGGTCGTTCATTACATTATAATTAAATATTCATACAATTAAATATGACAAAACTTTTCTATCATTCAAAATCTGGAACTTATTTACCATATCAAAGTAATGAATTGAAACTTATATCAGTTGGAACAAGAACAAAGTTCAAATTAGTAATTTATGGTGTAGGATTTTATACAGATAAACCAGAATTATATGGAGACGTTATTGATGAGAATAGTTATGAATTCAATGACAACAAGATGTTCTTATTGAAGTTTTACAGAGGTGTTGGTAATGAGAAGATTATGAACGCATTTATAGATGGTCTCCAACAAAGGATAAATATCGAAGGTTTGGAAGATGATATAAATCAATTCAAAAACATTTTTTCAAAAGTCCAATCACTTAATTACAAAGATGGATTGAAGTTAAGTTTTAGTAATAATGGAACACTCTCATTCTATTATCAAGATTTCGGTGCTTCCAATGAAATATGTTTAGGTGAATTAAATAATGAACGTCTCGTGAGAAATATTTATAATATTTATTTAGATGGTTCATCTGTTACACCTGTTATGAAAGAGAGGATTATAAATTAGAAATATAATCAACAATTTCTTTATATCCTTCTCTTTTAGCATCATCTAATGGTGAATTACCCCATCTATCTTTTGAATTAATCTCAGTTAGAGAGCAATGTTCTATTAAATGTTTAACTATATTCAAATGTCCGTTAGAGCAAGCCAAATGAAGTGGAGTTCTACCATCATAATCTGCTTTATTGAAATCTATATTCTTTAATTGATAATATTTTAAAGAATTCAAATCACCAAGGGCACATATCTCTATTACGTCTCGAACATCTTCTTTATAATGTAACTTAGACCTTGGATCTTCTTTTTTAACAGAATTCATAAGATTATCAAAATTATGAAATGAAAATTTATCAACTAATCTTGTGAAGAACTCAATACCACGAACACTATTTCCAAACTTATCTAATTTAGGAGAGAAAGTACATATTCCCATTACATTAGGTATAACAAGGAATACCCCGCCTGCTACACCTGATTTTGCGGGAAGACCAATATTAAACGCAAACTCTCCACTATAATTATACATACCACAACTATTCATAAGAGATAAACAATCACGGACTGTTGAATCTGAGAATATTCTCTCACCTGTTAAAGGATTTATACCCCCATTCGCCAATGTTGAAGCGACAATTGAGAGTTTCTCTGAGTTACTTGTTATTGAACAACATTCAAAATAGAAATTTAATACATCGTCTAAATTAGTATTTTTTGGAAATCCATTACTTTCATTCATAAAATAAGCAAGTGCTTTATTCCTATCTGCGTGCTTCTTCTCAGACAAACATACTGAATTATCAAATCCAACCGATTGATTACCAGATAAAGAGTTCCATTTTGCCATAACATAATCAAACCTCTCGGAAGCATCTTTCTCACGACCTATCATAGAACAAGTCATTATAGCACCTGAATTTATAAGTGGATTATGAGGTTTCCCCTCTGTATTTAATTTTAATGCATTGAATTGTTCTCCACTCGGTTCTCTACCAACATATGAATGAACGTATTCTTCTCCATTATCTTCTAATGCAATGCAATAATTGATCGGCTTGCAACAAGATTGAATACAGAATTTAATATTTGTATCTCCTATATTATATTGTTGTCCGTCCGTGGTACATATAGAAACACCGAAATGATTTTCATTCTGTTTTGACAATTGTGGTATATAAGTAGCCTTTTCACCGGTTGTTTTAAGAGTTGTTTCGTTATATATATTCTTAATAGAAGATGAAAAGGTTTCGAAATGAGGAATTACAAATTCATCTCTCATTATTTTATTTATAAAAAAACTATTATCTTTTATTAAATCATTGAATTCTTCTTCTGTATAAAACACTTTCATTTTATTTTTCGAAATTTTATTTTTGAATTCAGTTAGATGAGGATTAGTTTTATAAATACCTTTTTCATATAAATACTTTTGGAATTCAATTATATTTATCTTTCCATCTGTCAATTCAAATGTATCAAATATTTTATTACTCATTTAGATAAAAATATTTTTTAATCTTTAAATTTTTTTATTATAAAAATTATTTTAATTTTTATATGAAATCGAAAATTGTTTCTAATATTTTTCTATTAAGGTTTTGATATAAATGTTTTGTTCCATCTATAACAAAATGTGCGTCTTTTTTATAAGGTTTGATGTAAGTTCGAACAGATGATAAAACAAATTTATAAAAATATTCTAATTTTTTTTCTAAAAATGTGTCATCGTATCTTGCTAAACGTCTTTTCAAACATATATGAGTTGGAGTTTCAACGAAGAATTTTATGTCAAAATATTTTGTGAGTTTATCATTTTGAAAAATAAGAATACCTTCAACTATAACTACATCATATGTATCATAAATATAATATCTATTAGTTACATCATAAGAATGTCTTTCATAATGTGGCATATAAAAAGGTTTTTTGTATTTTAAATTTTTAACAGTTTGAATAAGTTGGTCGAAATGAACCATTGAAGGTTCATCTAAATTTAAATCATTATTATTAAATTTTTCTAATTCCTCATTTGAAAAATTCGATTTCCCTTTGTAAAAATCATCCATAGAAACAACTATTATCTTTAATTTTTTATTCATTTTATTCAAGAATTTTCTCAGTTTATCTGCAAATGTAGTTTTCCCAGAACCGGATTGCCCACATACTCCAATTATCATATAATTGAACGTATATTATATTTTTTTTTGATATAAAAGAGAATTAATATAATTAGTTTATAATGTCAAAACGAATTGATTACATTTCTTGGAATGAATACTTTATGGAGATTGCTAAATTGAGTGCTAAAAGATCAAAAGATCCATCTACACAGGTTGGTGCTTGTATTGTTAATAATGAGAATAAGATTGTCGGTATTGGTTATAATGGTTTCCCTAATGGAATTAATGATGATGAATTGAGTTGGTCAAGGGAAGGGGATTATTTGAATACAAAATATCCTTATGTATGTCACGCTGAATTAAACGCAATTATGAATTGTACTCTGCTTCCAAAAGGTTGCACAATTTATGTTACATTATTCCCTTGTAATGAATGTGCTAAACTTATTATACAATCTGGTATTGAAAAAGTTATTTATTTATCCCATAAATACAAAGGGACTGATAGTATGAATGCTTCAGAGACGTTATTGAATAAAAGTGGAGTCGAATACATTGAATTTGTGCCATAATTACATATTTTTTTAATTTTTAATTATTAATTTATTTTTAATTATTAATTTTTAACTTTTATTATTTTTTTCAACTTAAAAAGATAATACAATTTTAACCATTTATGTTTTCATTCAGCAATTTTTTTGGTTATGGTAGTAGTAATAGTAATGTAGAACAGGTAGATAGTTCTACTGAAAGTTCGACAGTGAATGAGGTTGATGTGGCATCGGCATTTGGGGATGCGGTGCGAGGTGATATTAAGGAGGAGGGTAAAGGTAATGTTGTTTCACGATGTCAGGAACAGCCTGAAAAAGCGCCTCTTTTTGATGTTCGAGGGAATTATTCTTTGAGTGCTGAGGATGCTCTTCAAACTCTTTTCCTTGAATATTTCAATTTCCAGGGTAATGATGGTTTTTCACGATTTAATGAATTGGATGCTAATTGTGAAAGTGATGAGATGATTGCGCTTCTTGAATTGGTTACACTTTTCAAGCGTGCTGCACGTCTCGGTGATGGTAAGAAGACTACATTTCTCAGGGCACTTGAATATTATATGAAGACGCATCCGGGGAAGACATATAAGTTCCTTCTCCTTGTAGGTCTTCTTGGATATTGTAAGGATTACCGTCAATTTGGTAATTCAAAGAATGATGTTCTTGCGCTGGCGACAGCAGAGTTTTATTATTCTTTTATGATGGGGAGTTTTGATATGTTTGATGAGGGTGTTCGTGAGAATAAGGGATTTAAGGAATTGGTTGGTTTAAAGGGTCTCTTTTTCAAATGGATGCCGATTAATGGGAAGCATCGTAAGAGTAAGTTTTATAAGAATATGGTTCGATTGTATTCTACTCGTGTTCTTGGTTTTGATAGTAGTGTAGGTGGTCGTGCGAGAAATAAGGCTTGTATGATGTTCCGTAAGTTTGTGGTTTCAAATCGTAATACTCCGGAGCAGGTTATGACGCGTGGTCTTTCAAAGATTGATGGGACAGAGGAGGGTATGCGATTTTTGAATACACTACCGTCTGTAACTCGTACTAAACATAGTGGTTATACAGTTAAGCGAATGCCGCGAGTGATTGATCGTGCTCTTCCAACTTCTCTTGAAGAGTGGCGTGGGGCACTTCTTCGTGGGGATAGTGGTGCAAAGGTAAATACTGCTGGTGGAACAGTTAATGCTGTTTCTGTGTTGGAGCAATATATGAGTAATTATGTTAATGGTATTATGGGTTATGGTGGTTGTTATTTCCAACCACTGACACCGGAACAAGAGATTGCTTTTAAGGATATTTTGGAGAAGAGTTGGGAAACCACTCGTGATATGGATATGATCCCTACTATTGATCTATCTGGATCTATGATGTCAAATGGGGCTATTAATCTTGCGATTATTCTTGCTATGATTTTCACGATGCGTCCGGAAGGGCATCCTCTTGATGGAGTTTGGATTGCATTTAGTGATAGTGCTAAGATTGTCAATATGGGACATTGTGAAACGGCAACGGAATGGCTTTCTAAGTTTATGAATGTTGTTCGTGGTGATAGGAGTATTATTGGTCTATCAACTAATTATGAACTTGCAATTACAAATCTTGTTAAATTCGCAGGAAGTCATAATATTCCAGTTCCAGATGTTCTATGTGTGACTGATATGCGAGTAAATGAGTTCCGTAATTATAATCCAGGTGTTAATGGTTATGGTGGGTATAGATATGGTAGTCAGCGAACAGTAAGTGATGGTAATACTGTATTTACTGAAAAGACACTCAATATGATTAGGGATTATAATGAGCGGAATGGTTTTAGTAATATTCCTAATACATTTGTAGTGAATTGTTCTACACTTGGTGGTCTTATTCCTATGACATCGAAGTTTGAGAATGGTGCTTACTATTCTTGTGGAACAAAGGGAACGCAGGTTAGTGTATTGGCTACGATTAAGGCTTTTTGTGAGTTGAAGTTTGATGAGATTGAAGCAAATATGTGTAAGCCAAGTCCTTGGACTACAATGTTGAAGAGTATGTATAATTTCAATGAAAAATTGAAGAGTATGTATGAAGTAAATCTACTTGGAGATGTTATTCTACTTGGTGAGGATTGGTTTGAACTTTGAGTTTGATTTTTAGTTTTTCAAAAAAAAAAAATATTATAAATATATAAAAAATATATTTATAATTTTGAATTTCTTAGAAATTTTTTTTAATAAAATTTTAAAGAATTATTTCGCTTGCTTCTTCAACATTTTTTTAAGTTTTTCTATCTCTTTCTGTTGTTGTTCTAATGCTAATTGTTGTTTTTTGAAAACATCATTAGAATATGTAATTGTCGATTCTAATTTCTTTTGGAGTTGCTCTTTATCTGTTAATTTCTTGAAGAAACGGGTTTCGTGAATTTTCTTTCCTTTGTCATCATATGCGTAACGTTGGGCTGAAAATGTTTTTCCTCCTACACCGGCTAAAATAACATATTGATCTTTAACAGAAATGAGAATGCCACCAAAACGGAACAACTCTTTTTTTGTTTTTTTATCAAATTTTATATATCTCAAATGAGAATTTTGTGGAACAATACATAAGTCTTGTTGTGTTATTTCTCTATAATCTTTAAGTCTCTCTTGAATATCTTCTTCATTTTGAATTGATTCTGTAATTGTTTTCTTTGGTCTCTTATAACCATCTTTTGATAGACGACCATTTGAACTAATAACTGTTACTCTTGACATTTTATAATTTAATTGATATTTTTTTAAGATGTTTTTTTCTCATTTAACATAGACTATTAGCATATTGGAGTTTATTAATAAAATCATTGTATTCGTGTGGTTCTAATGAATTCTTATGATTATCTCCTTTTAATTCTTTACATAAAGTTATATTCCTTTCAATGAATTCACAACCATTAGTTAATGAAACGATATGTGGAATTAAATTTTCACATTCATATTTGAAACAGAATTTAACATTATTTAATAATAAAAATTTTTGTATGGATTTTGTATTACAATTCTTTTCACAAGCATTAAAAAGGAACATTTGTGGTCCATATGAATAATATAAGTTTTCTAAATAATCTAATTCGATATTATCAATTGAAAATATAATATTTTTAAATTTGCTTCTAATGTAATTAATAAATTCTTTATCTGTGTTTTTCTCTAATGGAATTTCACAAATGTCTGTATATTGATATATAATATCGGCTGTTATTACATTATTTATGGAACAAAACAATGTAATATTTAATTCTTCGGCATAATTAAATATTTCGTGAATTTCAAACATATCAAAATCAATTGTATCACATGTGTTAAATTTTAAATAATTAAATCCCGCTTCTGCTCCTAACTTTATTAACGTCTTTATCGCTTTTAAATCCGCATTATGATTTACACCAATATTTCCTATAAAATTAACCATTTATATAAAAAGTTTAAATATTTTTATATAAATTAAAATACGAATTCTATTTTATTCAAAAATTATGAATTAATTTTTATCAAACTAATTGCGGACTTTATTAAATCAACGCTATTAATAATCATTCAATAATTCTAATTATGAACTTATTATAGAAGGGATTAATCAACTTTTCATTTATTTACTTTTTGGTTGTACATATGTACCTCATCCACCATTTTGATTCTTTTTTTTATTATTCCCTTGGAGATATTCCAAAGGAAGCATACCTCAGCCACCACTTTGCTTTTTGCCCCCTGAAAGTGGAATTCTTGGGGCTCCGCCTCATCCACCCTTTTGTTTCTTTGTGTGACCTATAATCCTCCATAAATATTTTCCATTTGTCTGTTTGACGTATCCTGCAATTACACCATTTTTTAAGGTTCTTTTACCTTTTACTTTTTGAGCCATTATAAGATTAAAACAGATTATTATTTTGATTTTTTATAATTTAAAAATATTTTTTATAAATTATATTATGACCGATGAATTTTTCTGCCAAAGATGTTTAAAAGATTTTTCTACTAAATATAAATTAAGGCGTCATTATAATAGAAAGAAGTTATGTAAGTTAAATGGATTAGATATAACATATGAAGATATGATAAAGGAATTGGATATAGATAAATCACATAGATGTACTACTTGTAAGAAATCATTTAAATATTATACAAGTTATAAAAATCATAAATGTTTAATTAAAGATAATTTAGATATATTGTCTGATACTATTAAAGAACAAAAAAAAATATTAAAGGAATTAATTAAAGATAAAAAAGAAGGTGCAAATATTATAAGGAATAATGTTAATAATACATTAAATATAATGAACCATAATAATATTAATATAACGATTAATGATTTTGGTGATGAAGATATTTCACATATAAATTATCAATTTGTTTTAGATATTATATCAAAAATGAATGGATCTGCTATAATAAAATATATTAAGGCAGTTCATTGTAATAATCCCTGCAATTTAAATATTATTTTACCAAATCATAAACAAAAATATGTTCTATTATGGAAGAATAATAAATGGGAATTGAATAATAAAAAAAGTGTATTAGATGGAATGATTGTTAAGAATTTTGATAGAATTAATGATGTTTATGAAAAAATAGAATATAAATTGCCTCCTAAAATTAAAAAGGAATATAATAATTATGCAGATACATTTGATAAAAGTACTAAAGAGAGAGAGTTGATAAAAAATGGAGCATTGAATATGTTAGTTGAGAATAATAATAAATTATTAAAGAATTGATATGTTTGTTTGTATAAAATAAAATATAAATGTAATTATGTATAATAGTAAAAACGTTATAGTTAATTATTTGAATAAAGATTTTAATAAAAATATTGGGTTGAAATATTTTCTTTTTTTTTATTCTTTTTTGAATTATTATTATTTTCTTGAATTGATTAAATATAATAATATAAATGAGAATAATTTTACTTATAATATTATCCTTTTGTATTTAATTAGTAATTCAATGCCTCTATTATGTTTAGTTTCCTGATACATCAATTGATGTTGTATCTTTTCTTTCTACTTGGAAATCATCATTAAGGAAACTTTCTAACATTATTCTCATTTTAGTTTTCTTTTGAAATCTCGCGAAAACAATATTATCTTCTATATAAATACACTTCCTCCTCTTTCTATATAAAATACCCATAACACCCCCTTCATATAGATTGTAAAAGAAACCTGATTTGAGTTTATTATTTAAATTAGGGGGAACGTAATGTATTTTTATACCCTCTTTTAAATTATTAATATTATCTTCTGTTAATAATTCAAAATCTCCATCTAACCTTCTCTTACATTCATCAGTCATATCTTCATAAGGAATATCTTTTATTCTTTTGTATTTAAACATCTTGATATATTTTAACATAAATAATATATGTTGAAATAAAACTTAAAAAATCTTTTTTTAATAAAGATATATTATGATTTTTTTAAATTTAGTTTTATGGACTTCTATTTATAAAGTTGTTCGATATATGGCACAAGATTATAAATGTTGTTTATTGAAAGATTGGAGTTCCAATGATGATTCCAGAAAACTCGCTTTCTATGCTGTTTCAACAGTTCATTCACTTATTATGTCAATATTACCATTATATTATTATTATACGTCTCCTGAAAGAGGTCTAATTAGGGAATTTAATGATAATGAATTGAAGTTAGTTGATTTAAGTATGAGTTATTTCTTATGGGATTACTATTATGTTTATTTATATAAAAGTGTTCCATTTTTCATTCATCATACAATGGGAATTGCTTATATGCTAATTTTTAAATATCAACCATTAGGAGGATTATTTCTTTATTCAATTTTTCTTCCAGAAGTTACTACACCTATGTTAAATTTATGGACTTTATGTAAAATAAAGAAATATCCTTTGTTTGATCTTATTAATGCACCATTTACATACTTTTATATTTTTATGAGAGTATTTTGTATAACTGGTTTTAATACATTCGGCTTATTAACAATGTTGTATTCAAACAAGATTGATTGGAAAATTATTTATACATTATTGGGAATTTCAGGAATTTATACGTTTGGTAATATTTCTTGGTCTAATCAATTATATAATGGCTATAAAAAATGGTTATTGAAGAGGAAAAAGGATTAAGTTTTTTTATAAGTCTTAACTTCACAGCCTTCGGTCAAGAACCAGGAAGACCTCAGTTCTCAGCAGCAGCCGCCTCAGCAACCGCCTCAGCAGCCGCCTCAGCAGCAAAAACTGCCCTGTCTGCAGCATTAGCAGCAGCTTCTGCAGCAGCAGAAGCTGCTACTATGTCTCCTTCATAAACTGCTTCATCAAGAACAACAACAGCCTGTTTTACTTCTTCGCAAGCAGCAAAAGCGTCATTGAACGCAGGACCAGCCATGTCGTCTTCGTCGACTGCCGAAGAAGCAGACTGGACTGCTTGTTGGGCAGCCAGAAGAGCCGCAGCAGCATCTTGTTCAAGTTGTTCTAATAAAACGTCAAATACATCGTGAAGGTTATTCGTAAAGCTAGCCGTCACGGGCGTCTTCGTCACGGGCGTCTTCGTCGCGGACATCGTCGGAGGAGGAGGAGGATGAGGAAGAGTAGGAGGAGTTTTCTTTGGTTTTCCAACAGATGAGCTAGTATTAATAATAATAATATAAAAAAATTCCAGCATTTTTTTTGCATCAATTTTTTTTTATTTTTTTGTTTTTTTATTGTAAATAAGTTTTAATTTAGAAAAAAAAAAATAAATGTAATATATGGCTTCTGAGCGTAGATTAAATAAAGAATATAAAGATTTTCAAAAAGATCCTCCATCGAATTGTTCTGCTGGACCGGATAATGATAATATTTATAAATGGAAAGCATTTATAAATGGACCTAAGGATTCGCCTTACGAGGGTGGTTTATTTGAATTAGAAATGACATTCACAAATAGATATCCATTTAAACCACCAAAAGTAGTTTTTATAACAAAAATTTATCATATGAATATTAATGGTTCAGGACAGATCTGTTTAGATATTTTGAAAGATAATTGGTCTCCTGCATTAACAATTTCAAAATTACTTTTATCGATCTGTTCTCTATTAACAGATCCTAATCCTGATGATCCATTAGTTCCAGAGATTGCTAATTTATATAAGAGGGATAAAACATTATATATGGCAACAGCAAGGGAATATACACAGACGTGGACTATTTAATTATAATTTTTTTAATATAAATAAAATATATTATATTTTATGTATAATGATAAATTGTTAGGGAAAATAATGATGCCAATGGAAATAATTGAGAATATTGTAAATGAAAGAATTTTAGGAAAATGGGGTAATATACCTTATTTTTTTAATATTTATAGAAATAGATATTTCAAAAAAGGTATTAATTTAATCTCTTTATCATATTTTTCAATGGATAAACCTGATGCACTATATGCAGAACAAAGAGGAATAAAATTAGAAGAATATGAAAAAGTTTATAAAAAAAAAAAAGAAAGGTATATAAATGGGTTAAAAACAATAATAAAGATGAATAAAAAAGAAAAATTATATACAACGATAAGAATTTATTGTGATTACTCATCAATTGAATTGGTAAAAAATTTTTTAAGAAATAAATATGTAGAAGTATATTATTATTTTATTCCACCTTTTTTTGATTATGAAAAAATGGTACATTTTCAATTTTATGGAACATTAATGAGATATTTGCCATTATTCAAAATAAAATATCATAATAATAATGAATGGGAAAATACTATTATCTTGGATGTCGATACTATTTACAAAGATGAACCACCTATAATAAGATATTTTATAAATAAAAAAAAACTTTCAAATTTATTGTTTATGAATACAAGTTGTAATTATTTATCGCCTAGAATCGGTCATTTTAATACAAATCTACCTTATTTTAGCATAATGAGTGGTCTTATAATACAAAAAAAAACACAAGATTTTAAAATTTTTATTAATTTTTTAAATAATTGTTTATTAAAAAAATGCTATCATTATGAAACTTTTCTACAAAAATATTTACTAACAAATCTAAATAATAGAGTTTTTAATGGTAAATTAGAGTATGGCGTTGATGAATATTTTATAAATATTTATTTCTTAAAAAAATTATATATAGATAAAAATAATAATTTTTTAGAAGTTTTTATAAAAGAAAAAAAGTTTCCACTTAATAATTGGATAATAAATATTAAAAAGTATCAAATAAAATTTTCTCATCCAAAAGTTGTTGAAAAATTTTTGAAATTTATTATAAAAACTTTTACTATTGATTTTACAATTCCAAAATATGTAACTGTTTATGATTTGATTGAAATAATTTATAATGAACTATTTCATAACCCAAAATATTTCAATATTTATTATAAAAAAAGTGATTACGTTAAATTATATAAAATTGTCAAAAAAATAGAACCTAAAACATTGGAAATGCCTGATAATATATTATTCTGTTTGAAAAGATATACAGATTATTATCCAAAGGATATGGTGGTTAAAATCGTAAAACCTAATAAAAAATATCCTAATTTTACAGAAGATATTTATGATTTTATAAAAATTACTAACTAAAAATAAATTATTTTTCTTCATTAGTTTTTCTGATCTCTCTTTTCACAAAAGGTTTCCACGAAACAATAATATTTGTAGTATTGTTCCGTTTCAGTTTCTTTACGAATACACGAAATTTCGTTTCATTCGTATTACCTTCATTAAGCGTATCTGTGATACGTGTTAGAAGTTCACCTTTGAAACATAGATCATTAATCCAAACACCATTGAACTTTGATGTTCCAATACAAGTTGGATCATCGCGGTTCTTTACAAATTTCCAAGAATGGAGCACAGCAGATTGAAAACCCGCCTTCGCTTCACTCAACATTTTCTCTTTCATACTCTTAGTAATCTTATTGAAAGCCATATTCTCGGCTTTCTCATAACGTTCTTGGGAACAATCTTTCTTATTTTCACCAGATGACTGGGAACTAATTTTACTTACTTCTTCAAAAAAGGACATATTAAATATATGGAAAATATATATTTAATATAAAAAAAAATCATTTTTTTTTTTTTGGCATTTTTTTGGCATTTTTTTGGCATTTTTTTAGGTTTTTTTGTTTTATTTTACGTTTTTAGTTTTTTTAAGTTTTTTCTTTTATAAATTTTTGAGTAGAGACGTCATTAGTTTTTGGGGATATACCATACAGATATTTTTATGAATACCACAAAATCCACCGTAATCACTCTTTCCTTTATTTTTACATAATGAACCTTTTACCGTTTTAGCATTACATTTTTGTAATTGTTCGAAATATTTTTTATGAATAAAACACGTTTTATATCCTTTACGTGCATACTTTTTACAATTATTACCTCTTTTTGAAAGAGCAGAACATTTATCACTTTTTATTTTATATTTCAAAATATCTTCTTTTGATTTTAATACTTTTTCTTTCTCTTTTTTAGATAATTTCTTTGGATTAACTATTTCAAAGTTTTTATGAAAGGAACAATAAAATCCGTATTTTGGAACACCTGCTCTTTTACAACAACTTTCCCCATCTAATAATGGAGCAGAACATAGAATTGTATTTAATTGATGTTTTTTTAATTTCCCATGTATATGCTGTATGTAATCTTCTTTATTGGTTAATGTTAAGTATCCCCCATCTTTACGACAAACAGGACATTCATTACGTATTTGATAATTATTGAAACCGTAATTTATTTTATTTATAATAGTTTCGTACCAATTATAAATACATTCATAACAAAATTTATGATTACATTTCAAAATTTCTACATTTGAAACATCTTTTATTTTTTCAGAACATATATAACATATCTCATTATCTTCCATATTTTACTTATATAAAATATTTTTTAATTTTTTTTTTTATATATGAAATTATATATGACTATTAAAAAAAATAAAGTTAAAAAAATTAATAAAAAAATTAATAAAATAAAACAGAAAGGAGGTGCTCCTGGAACAGATGGAACTGTTGGTGTTTTATTTGACGATATATTTGGTATTGTTAATCAAACAATAAGCACTATTGGGGAAACTGTTGATTTAGTTGATTATGTTTCTAATTTAGATACAAACCTTGGTTATTCATATTCTCCAACTGAAACAAATGCCCCTGGTGCTAATTTATCTTAACATCTCTACTAATGTAGTATTTATAGCATCGTCTCTATCTTTATTTAATTTCGCTTTTATTAAACATATATAAGCATTTATGTAATATGTTTGACAATTATTATATAATCCTGTCAAAATATCTCTTGTCTTCTTTGATAATAATGTAATAGCGTTATTATTTAATTTGGTATTATTTTGTAATTCATTAAGTATATCCATTAATAATTTTAAATCATTTAAATAAGAATTCTTCAAATTTTTATAATTTTCTCTATATATTTGATTATATAAGTAATCACTATTCTCTAATGAATTTTTTTCTAAATCTGTTAATATTTTAAAATAACCACCTTTACTCTTACATTTACTTTCATCAGTTACATTTATATAATCTTTAACAATCTCTAATAATTCCTCTTTTGATAAACTGTTTAATTCATCTAATCCTCCTGATGGAATACATACTTTTCCCTCTTCTAAATTTTTATATCTATTGTAACAAAAACCTTCCAAATCACCATTTTTAGATTTATATGGCAACGCTGATAATATCGCTGCGATAATATTCATTCTTACAATATAATGTTCCGCAATTTTTTTACATAACTTTTCTTTTGTTATATCTACTGATTTATTATTATTTTTTACATTCTTCTCCTCTTCTTCTAAATTTATATCGTCTTTTACATCTTCTGACACTTCATTATTTAATTCTTCAACCTGTTTTACAACTTTTTCTTCTTTTCTATGAAGTTTTTTTACGGGAATATTTCTTTTTGAATTTTTATTATTACTTTTTGATATTTTGTTTTCATTTACAAAAAGTTCATTATCTTCCTCATTTACCAAATCTGTATTATTTAATGAAGAAACAGATGATATATTTGCTAATTCTTTTTTTAATTTACTAATTTTATTTGAATTCTCATTTTGATTCCTATTCTGTGTTTGTTGATTAGATACTTTAAGATTTGTATTAACGTTTGTATTAACGTTTGTATTAACGTTTATATTATTTTTTTTTTTATTATTATTAATATTCATATTCTCATTTAATATAACATTAGGAACAGAAAAATTAAATTTTTGTTGATTAGGTCCTCCACCTTTTTGATTATTATTATTGTTTCCCATTAACTCATTCATAATCTGCTTACTTATAAAATTAAGTTTTTGATCCTCTGACAAATTCCTTACATAATCTTTTGTAAATTTAATTTTATTTTCATTATCTAAATAATCCTTCAACTCCTCTGACAAAGTATCAACAATGAATTTATCATCTTTATGAACGTCATAACTTATCATAACTTTTACTCTCTTTGGAACATTCTTCTTTTCTAAATTTGATTTAACACCTTCCAAAATATCCATATCAAACTCGTGAAGAGAACTTTCTAAAACAAATGCTAATCTATCACAAAATTTTTTATTTAAAAAATCTTCTTTATACTTCTTAGCAATTATTCTACATTTATCTAAAATATTTTCCATAAGTTTTACTGGACCGTCACCAATGTCTTCTTCAATCTCTTTAATCTCTTCTGGTTTAGATTGTCCTACACCCATATATATATTTATAAAATATATATATTTTAGATTTTTTATGAAAGAATTTACTTTTTACTATTTTTATTTATTCCTTTTATGAAAATTTTCAAACTTTTTCAAAGCCCAATAGAAATAAACACCTTCTTTAAAAGAATTTGATGCTTTACTTACAAGATATTTTATTGATAAATCCGCTGTTACTTTTCCATATCTAACTAAATAAGCACATATAACAGTTGCACTACTCTGTTCACCATCAGCACATATAACTAATACTGGATTGAAACAATTATTTTTTTTTTTTATAAATTCAGTTACATCATTTAAATAATCATACATAACTGTATTAATTTTTGTACTTGAATTTCTTATTGGATAATCAACAGGTATTCTTATTTTCTCTCCTGAATAATCTTTATTATGTTGAATATCTTTTGTTACATTTATTATACAAGAAATATTTTTAGAAGTTAAGAAACGTATATTATTCATATCTCCTTCATTACCTAACCAAATCCCTGGCATAATCTCACAAACCATTAATTTTTATTATTTTTTATTTTCCAATATATTTCGCGAACCTGTTTTGTAAATATAATTTTTAATATTAAGATTATTTAATATATTTCTTACTATTAATTTTTTTTTTATAACTTTATTTCTACATATATTCGTTTTATCTATAATTTCTACAATTAAAGAGATAATATTCATATAAAATTTTTTTTTTTTTTCATATTTTTCACCAATCATAAATTTTATATTTTTAACTTTCTTTGAAAAAATATCATTTATATCAAGTATCCATTCTCTAAAATATATTAAATATTTATTTATAAAAATAAAATTTGCATGACATTGACAATCTATTTTCAAACCAAGTATATCATTACAATTTTCTAAAATATCATTTGATAAATTCTCAAATTTATTTATTTTTTTACGAAAAAAAATATTATTATATCTATTATAATATTTTGATGTGTAAATAACTATATATCGATTTAATACTTTTAATGAAATAATAAGTTCATCAAAAGGACATTTTCTTTTATATTCCATATATAAAAAATTATATTTATTTTTTTATTTTTTAATTTATTTTTTAATTTATTTTTTTATTTATTTTTTTTAATTCATCTTAATAGCCAAATATAATAAGACTAACATTAAAGTTAATGAAATACCTATAACAGTCCAACTATTAACATTTATTCTATTCTGTAATAATATTGTCTGGTTATCTAATTTTTTTATAGCCTCTATATCAGCGGTTGATCCTGAATCAGTATTATCTTGTGAAGGAATACCTTTTGATTGACATTCTTCATATGAACTACAAAAATCACTCGCTGTTTTTATAATTGGATATTGAACTCCTATAAAAGAAACACCTCCCACAAAAGCACCTAATAAAATACCATTAAAAATATTATTTACCGGACCATTATTAAAAGAAAATAATAAAAGGACAATCCAAGTTATAAATGGAATATTTATACTAAATTCTTCCCCTGTTGATTTAACTGTTATATTCTCCATATCGTAACGAGTGCAACTTTCTGAATTCTTATCTCTAACATTGTATAAAATATTGGCAAATACATTACTCTTATTCTTAAAAATATACAATAAAACTGTTATTAAAATTATTAAACCTGTGAAAATAGCATAACCCCCTTTATTATTATTTGATGAATTGAAAGTTAAATTATAAATTACTATGAAAATTCCTATAATCGCTATTAAAATAGAATAAAAATTATCAAAATCTACGGAACTTTCATAAATCTGGGTCTTTAATACAGGAATGAATAAACCAACAGCGAAAGAAATCCATAAAATATAATTTATACCACCTCCTTGCGATAAAGGAAATCTCCCATTACCCTTTACAAAGAATAATATTAAAGACATCATTACCATTACCAAAAAATCAGTCAATTCACTATTCCATAATCCTGGCACATAAGCATTTAATACACTCTCCTTATCAGCATCCTCATCATTACTATTTATTGTCATTGTCTGATTGTAATACTTCTTTGGATATACACCAAACGTCGCAAAAAACAACTTTATTAAAAAATACCCAAATATCAATGGAACTAAATAAGTTCTTAACCTAACAGAAAACATATCAATAACCCCATTATTTGAATTATTACCAGAATTATTACCAGAATTATTATCCATATACTAATACTTATAATTTTTTATTAAAAAAATAAAATAAATGAATTTAAAATTACTTAAAAAGATATTTTTCATATTAGTAATATGTCTAATATATGGGATATATGTACGGAAATTAAAGGTTCATTAACAGAAGAAAAGGAAAAAGATAATAAATTACAAGGTAAAAACGAAACAGAAGAAGAATTTAAATGTGAAAATTGTGGAAGTAAAAATTATATAAAGTATAACAATGAGAAAATAATCTGCGAAGATTGTAATTTGGTTGCTGAGAATATTATAGATTGTTCTCAAGAATGGAGATATTATGGTTCAAATGACAATAAACGCTCTTCTGACCCAACACGTTGTGGTGCTCCAACAAATCCTTTGTTTAAGAAGCCTTCTTTAACTACTTGTATATCTGGTAGGGGGTTTGAGAAATTCAAGAGATTAAATCAGTGGAATGGGTTGTCATATGAGGAGCGAAGATTAATTCAAACATTAAATTTCATTACTAAAATTGCCAAAAAGGGTAATTTACCGACTTGTGTAGTTGATAAAACTATTGTAATTTATAACAAGGTTAGTGAAGACCAGATTAGGAGGGGTAAATCACTAACATCAATTATGGCATCAGCATTTTGGTTGTCTTTAAATCTGCATAGTGTGGATGATATTGACATTACTAGAACGATGGAGGAGATTGCTGAATTGTTTAAGTTAAGTGGAAAGAAATTAAAGAAAGGGTGTAATGAGTGTTTGGAGATATTAAATAGGAAACTTCCTGAGTTTGTTAAGAAGATAAAGCCAACGAAACCTAAGGATTTAATTACACGGTTTTGTGCTTTTCTATCAGTTGATAATGAATATAGAAAAAAGGCTTTTATTGCTTCACAAAGAGTTAATATGTTGGGTATTTGTCAGAAAAATAATGCTAAATCTATCGCAGTGGGTGTAATTTATCTTATATCACAAATCTATCGTTTGGGATTAACAAAGAAGTTAATTTCGACTAAATGTGGAACGTCCGAGGTTACAATTAATAATACTTACTTGGAGATGTATCGTTTCAAGAAATTCCTTTTGGATTAGATTTGTTAATTTTTTTTGGAAAATTAAATAAAAAATTGATTTATTTTTTATTTGAAGATTTATAATAAAAAGTATAATATGCTTGGTTTTCATATTTCTATTATATCAAAAAATTTATTGAATTCAATCAAAGTTGTATATGAAGGATATAGTGATGTTGGTGCGAATGCTTTTCAAGTATTCCTTAAAAATCCAAAGAGTTACAGAGTTTCTAATATACCTCAAAAACAGATTGAATTAGCACGTGATTATATCAAAGAGAATAAAATTATTTTCGTTAGTCACGGCACTTATCTTGTAAATTCCGCTAATCCGGATAAATTTGAAAGAAAAATGTTAAACGTCATTGATGATTTAATGGTTATTGATTCACTTGGTGGGATCGGTTCTGTTTTTCATGTAGGTAAATCATTAAAAATGGATATTGATGAAGCAGTTGCGAATATGAAGGAATTCATTGAAAAAGCGATTGTTGATAGTGGAAGGTTAGGTTGTAAATCTGCTTTTATACTTGAAACAGGAGCGGGTTGTGGAACTGAATGTTTAACAAAGATTGAAGATTTAGGTGCTTTTTACCATTCTTTTGATGAAAAAGTCCGGGAGAGAATGCGAATATGTATTGATACGTGTCACGTGTTTTCTGCTGGTTATGATTTACGTAATGAAGAATGTTCCAGGAAATTTGTGGAATTAGTTGAAAAACATATTGGATGGGACAATGTTGCTCTCATTCATCTAAATGATAGTAAATGCTTGGTTGGAAGTTGTAAAGATAGACACGAAAATTTACTCAAAGGACATATTTCAAAAGAATGCTCTACTGGTTTGGAGTTTTTTGTTAAATTCTGTTATGAAAAGCGTATTCCTATTGTTATGGAAACTCCTGTTTTAGAAGGAGTTGATAGTAGAAAGGAAGAGATGGAATTACTTAATTCTTGGATTGGGAGGAAATAAATAAAAATTTGAATACTTTTATTCGAAATCTCTAAATTTATATTTTATAATATTAATTATGTGTATTGTAAATATAATACCTTTATTATCTTATAACGACACTTGTGTTATTCACGAAAAAAAAGAGATAGAAATTATAAAGAAAATAGGTGAAGGGGCTACAAGTGTAGTTTTTTTATTAAAATGTGGAAATATTATGAAGATTTATAAGAATTCAATCGCTGGAAAAACACTTTTAAAAGAGAGTGAAAAGATACTCCCAAGGAATAATGAAAATAGAGAGATACAACTTTTTTTTAAAATTGTTAAAGAAGATATAAGTCATAACAATATTGTTAGACCTTTATGTATTGGCGTTATTGCGAATACATTCACTTTTAAAGAACATACATTTAATTTAAAAACCTATTATTCCATTTTACCATTCTATGAAAGTATTACAAAAGAGATTTTGATTAAATATAATTTAGACAATCTAATTGATGAAATAGTAGAAACTGAAATGAACCTTGAAGAAGTTCTAAAAGTTTTCCATTTAGATATTACCTTAGAAAATTTAGTTTTATGTAAAGGGAAGATTATGCTTATTGATTATAATTTAATAAAATCAATAGACTATGGTGACGTTCCGGTTGGTTCTAACCATTTTGGAACAGAAGAAGATTGTAAATTGAAATATATTCCAATTTATTACATATTTTTACTCGTTATATACATACTATTCAATAACAAAAATATTTATTATAATGATAAATTATTAGTTAATTATTTGTATATTCTTAAAAAAAAATTAAAAGATGAAACTTTCAGAAAAATATGTAATGGATTATCACATAAATTTGATACAAAAAATTTTTATAATATTTTTATAAAGAATATAGATGAATAAATAAAATTAAATAATAAATACAAAAAAAGATTAAAAAATAAATAATATTATTAAACTATTTATAAAAAAAATATTTATTATATTTAGATTAAGATGATTAAAAACCAAATTTATAAAAATTGGAAGTCCCTTTGGGATAATTTCATAATCTATACTGATGACACTTTTCAATATAAATGGTCTAAATATAATCGTAAAAAAATATCTGAGAAAGATATTAAAGTATTCCTCACAGGCTTGACGTATGAGATAAATCTTATAAATAAAAATTTATTGAAATCTTTATTTATATTTTCTCAAAAAAAAAATATCTTATTCCTTTCAAATCTAATATATGAAATAAACAAAGATGAATTCATAAATCCACTCTTAAATATTAAAAGAACAACTAAATCTCCACCAATTCCAATTTGTAATTCACAAAGAACAAAACAATCAAATTTTACTATATCTTCTTGTTTCACTCCCCCAAACTCCTTTATGGATGAAAATATATGGGCAAGGAAACAATTCAATAATCTTGATGACATCATATCTTTTTAAGATCACTTGTTGTCGCTCTATCTTTCGGTTTTACATACTTTAACCCTAAAAATTTAAATATCTCTTCTTCTTTTTTAGGATTAAAATCTAACCTTTTACCAATCTTCTTATTAAATATACCATATTCATTTAATTTATAACCCTCTTTCGAAGCATATTCCCTTATCTTCCTCGAAAAATTAACATCAGACCCGAAATACAACTCCCACCAAGGTAATTCTCCCTTTTCTATAAATATCAAATCTAAATGTCTCACCTTATGTGGTTTGAATTCTTTCTCATCCTCCGGCATTTTAACCAACATCATTACTTTACTCTTCCCTTCACTTATTATAAAAACAGTTATATCCTTTAAGGCTTTTATAGCCTCTTCTATCAACTTTTTCTTATCATCTATCTTATCCTTATACACTATCAAATCAATATCACCCGAATTCTTTTTTCCTAATCTATAAGAACCTAATAATTTAGTTCTAATACCCATTTTTTCATTTTTCAAGTAAAACTCTATTTTTTTTTGAAATTTTTCAAGTTCTTTTCTTGGTATGCGTGTTTGGAGATTTTTAGCATATTTAATCCCAAGGGTTAATAGGGGATTTGATTTAACTTTTCCATTTTGAATTGCTTTTTTCAAATCTTTAATGGATCGTAGTTTCAATTGATTGACCCATTTATTTGCTATTTTAGGACCAACACCCATAATAGTTTGGAATTCTTTTTTTATTTGTGTGTTAGGGTCTTTGTTAAGAAGGTTAAGTTCTTTTAATTTTCCTGTTTCTGCTATTTCATTAACTTTTTCAATCATACTTTTACCAAATCCAGGAAGGTCTTTCACATCATTTCCATTATAGATTTTCTTTTTTGTATTCTTTAATGAATTAATCGCTTTACGATATGTTAATCCTTTAAATCTTGATTTATTATCTGTTGAAGTTTGTAAATAATCATACATCCTTTCAAATATATCAATAATTTCTGGTTTTATATCTTTTTTAGAGCCACCCCCTTTTAATGCTAATGACTTAACTAATTTTATTTCATCTTTGAAATACTTTTCTCTTGTTTCTAAGACCATTGGAATACTATGTTTCTTTGCTAAATTCACTAAGTATTTCAAAGATGCTTTATCTTCACTAAATATCTCACCTACTCCTAATGTTTCGTGTCTATCGACACAAGAACATAATTGTGCTCTCGAATCATTTAAATGGATCAAAGTACAATTCTTAATTCCTATTAACTTATCGAACTTTTCCCAATACTCTCGCATACCTTCTATTGTATGTATCTCATAACCAGCAGAGAATATATGGGCTGTATCAACACATATTCCTATTCTATCTTTGTATTTCTTTGGAACTTTCTTGTATAACTTGGCAAATTTTTCTAATGTACCTCCTACTTTATTTTTTTGATTACAAGAGGTTTCTAATATTATTTTAGATTTCAGTGTTTTAGTTCTTTTAATAGTTTCTACTAAATTTTTGATATAATTCTTAATACCTTCTTCATATGTGATAACGAATTTAAATGTTTTATAAGTTCCCATATGAATAACAACTCCTAATCCACCGATTTTTTCATTTAATTCTAAATCATATACTAAATTATCAATATTCCATTTGTACCTTGCTGAAATAGGTGAACAGAAGTTTAATGTTAGAATTCCGTGAATTACTAATTTAATCTTATTCTTCTTCATTATCTTTCTAATCTCCTTTATCTCATCCTTCTCTAACACCATCTTCTCACTCAAAGTTGTTTTCACATTACTTCCTAAAAATATCTGCATTACATTCCCTCCAATCTTCTTCTCACCATTTAATGCATCTCCTATACTTTTAAATGTTTCACTCTTTCGATTTGCATGAGAGCCGATTATCAAAACCATATAATTTTTATAGATTATATATTTTTCAGACTCCATTTCCTGAAAATCACAAAATAAGTGATTACTAAAAAATACATTTTAGATTTTTTTTTCAATTTCGATAAAATGAAATTTCGATGATTTTGCAATTTTTTATAAAAAATCTTGCTGCAAATTTTTTTTTCAAGTTTTTACTTGTATTTTTGATGTTTTTTAAAATTTTATTTTTTGCTTTTTATCTTTATTCTTGATAAAACACTTTTTTAAAAAACTTAAAAAATAGATGCTACATAGGGGTAAAACCCCAGTAGCCGCAAATGCTACATATTTTGGCCCATTTTTTTTCGAGTTCTTGGTAGTCATTTTTTCACTTTTTAAAAGTTCTTGTTATTTTTCTTGTTAAATTTCTTTTTTTCTATTTTGTATTTTTTTTATTGGTCGATTTTTTTTTGGGGTGTGGCCCAAAAACTGAAAAATCCCCCATTTTTTTTTTGGGGTTTTTTTTTTCTCTTGGTAATTTTTATTTTTTTTTATTATTTTTTTTTAACTTGTATTTATGATACTTTGTAATTCTCTATTTAATTTACTTTGATAATATTTCTTATAAAATCCTCTAGTAGCCCAAAAATGAAAATTTAGGCCCATTTCGGAAAATCGCGTACCAAAACTTTTTTTGAAGCCGATCAGATTTTTTTTTTTTTTTCATCGCCAGAAAAAAAAGTTTGTACCAATTTTGGCCGCGACCAAAGAATTATTTTGCTATTTTTATACATTTTTTTTTTACTTTATTCAACTTCATTATTTTTCATTTTTTAAAATGTGTTGAAGGGGATGATTATTTTTTCGGCACTTTTTTGCATTTTCCAAAAAAGTTTTTTTCGAGATTTTTATTTTCCGAAAACAGGGTCATTTTCAGAGACGTTCGGGGGTTAGTAACTGTCATAAAACTACTTAACGTCAAGCGTCGAAAAGACTATTTGACGTCCCTGGATTTGTCTCTTAAAACACTGTCATAAAACTACTTAACGTCAAGCGTCGAAAAGACTATTTGACGTCCCTGG
>ERZ807291.3204-NODE-3204-length-23571-cov-11.208326_pt1 | contig 23571 bp, 14 predicted proteins | sample MGYA00521257_ERZ807291 | MGnify/ENA primary metagenome ERZ807291 (study PRJEB31413, sample SAMN03169783) | marine metagenome | biome: Marine; feature: Water; material: Subsurface seawater | place: North Sea | collected 2011-04-28 | depth 1 m m ... | reverse complement strand
TCATTGGCTTGCCGGAAAGAATAGAGAATTAAGAAATCCCTAAAACTTGGATAAATTTCACCAGAACCATACTTGGCAAATTAGGCGTGTGGATACTGAAAAGAAAATTCTCCGATTTGTAATACCAAAATCGAAAAACTCTCAATTTAACTACAAATATTGTTATTTTAAATAATCAAAACTATTACTGAGGCAAAATTGTCAACAATTTCGGTTTGACCTCCACCTTTCACTCATCCTAAATAGACTTTTCATGGATAACCCTGCTCTAAAAAGTACATTAACTCGCGATGAAATTTGCGAAATTTTGCGATCTGATTTATTAGCCGGAAAATTTCATTATGATCAACCTCTCAGGGAAACAACTCTCGCTAAAAGATTTGGCGTAAGTCGAGGACCCATTCGGGATGCTTTTTTAAAACTCAGCCAAGAGGGATCCCTTGTGTATGAACCAAATCGTGGAGTTCGGGTTCACTCTGCTATCGCCGACGAAGAAAGAAAAGTCATCATCAAAATGAGGTTAGAACTGGAAAAGTTTTGCCTTTTGCAATACATAAACGACTCGGATCAGCGAGATCATGAAGAATTAAAAATTTTGCTCGAGCGGTTCAGATCCGCTTGTTTAAGGGACTCCTTGCCCGGAGTCGCGGAAAGCGACTTGTCCCTGCATCGGCACTGGGTCGCTCGAGCATCTAAAACATTGGAATCTATTTGGCTTGGGCTAGCGGTTCGAATGCTAATGAAATATTCCCGAATGGAAACATTTGAAGAATCAATCGAAGAACACGAAAAAATTGTCGATGCAATACTGATAAGAGATAGTGAAAGTGCGATACAGGCACTTGCCTCAAATATAATTTGAATTAAACCAATTTTTCCGTGCTCTTCGTTCGCCCGATCATAATACTTGGACTACTCGCGGTTTTTTTGAACTCCTCGATATATGCAAATATTGGTGAAAAGATTTTCTCTCTTAAAATTAAACCCCTATTGGAAAGCAAATGTTTTGCCTGCCACAGCGAAAAAGAAGGTAAGGTTAAAGGAGACTTAGACCTTACTTCCCTTGAGAATATTTTAATTGGAGGTGAGACCTCTGATCAGGTTCTCGTTCCGGGAAAACCGGAAAAAAGTCTCCTCTTAACTGCGGTAAAATGGCTTAATTCCGAGTATGAAATGCCACCAAAAGAGAATGATCGCCTTTCACCCAAACAAGTAGAATGGGTTAACCAATGGATTAAACTGGGTGCACCCTGGCCTAAATCTTCGATTCAAAAAAAATACCAAGATGCCGAAAGGGCCAGAATAATTACCGACGAAGGTGAGATCGTTCGTACAAGTGGTGGACTATCCGATGAATGGAGCTACCGGCGATATAAGCCAGAAGACCTATGGGCATTCAAGCCCTTATCTAGTTCAACTCCACCACTTCTTTCTGAACACCCAATCGATGGATTTATCCTCGACAAGTTAAACTCTGCCAAAATTAAACCAGCAGAAGAAACAGACTCCAGAAACCTTGTTAAAAGAGCTTACCATGACTTACATGGTCTTGCTCCTACTCCATACGAAATCTTCCAGTTTAGACAAGAATGGGATAAAGATTCAGATCAAGCATGGTCAAACTTAATTGATAAACTTTTAGAAAGTCCTCATTTTGGGGAACGATCAGCCCAGCACTGGCTAGATGTAGCACGCTATGCAGATACAGCTGGTCTTTCCAATGATTACGAAAGATCAAACATGTGGCGTTACCGGGATTATGTCATTCGATCCTTCAATAATGACAAACCCTACGATGAATTCGTTATTGAACAAATCGCTGGAGATGAACTTTGGGGAAAGCAAAAAGAGCAGGATAAAGATCCTGAATTATTAATTGCATCTTCATTTTTGCGCATGGGTCCCTGGGATCCGGCCATGGTATTGAAGCCTCAAGCAAGACAGCTCTATTTGGATGACGTGGTCAATGCAGTCGGACAAACTTTTCTAAGTACAACCATGAGGTGCTTTAAATGTCATGATCATAAGTTTGATCCGCTTCCCACCGAAGATTATTACAGGTTTTACTCAGTTTTCACCGGAACACAACTTGCTGAAAGACCCGCTCCCTTCCTGAAAGAAGAGAATAGGAATAGATTAAATACAGAGCTAAAATCTACTCAGCAAATGCTCGCATTCGCCAAAGAAAAGTATCAGCACTTGCTGAACAAGCAGGAAACTGCGGCCAAAATATGGTTCAAAGAACATGGCAAAAAATATCTTAGCGAAGATAAACGGCGCGGTTTACCGGATGAAGAAAAACCTCCCAGGCATGTTGGGCTTACTCCTGCCGAAACGGGCAGACTTAAAGTTAGAAAACAAGATGATTGGATTTGGACCCGGAGGCTGGAACGATATCAACCTCTTGCCCAGAGCGTTTACAATGGTCCCGTTCCCAAAAGTTTGAACGCTAAGAAAATGCGGATGCCAAAAAAGATTCCTGAAACTCCTATCCCTAAGACGAAAATATTAACAGGAGGCACGCTCGAAGCTCCTGGAAAGGAAGTGACCCCTGGTGTTTTAAGTGCTCTCGGCTTAAACACTTCAGAGAATAAAAACGATCCATTTGCATTACCTATGGAAAACTCTGGGAGAAGGCTTAGCCTTGCTCAATGGATCGCCCATCCTAAAAACCAACTAACTGCCCGGTCCATTGTTAACCGTGTTTGGCAAAGACATTTTGGTAAACCATTAGCGGGTAATCCAAACAATTTTGGTGCAAAGGGAAAAAAACCCACTCATCCAAAACTACTCGATTGGCTAGCTACCGATTTTGTGGAAAACGGCTGGAAATTCAAACGTCTCCATAAATTAATCATGACTTCGGATGCCTACCGTATGAGCACGCACCATCCTCAAATAAATCAACTTCGAAATACCGATCCCGAGAACCGTCTCCTAGCGTACCGGGAACCCCGCCGTTTGTCCGCCGAAGAATTGAGAGACTCCATGCTGGTGAGCACAGGGGAACTTAACCGTGAAATTGGCGGCCTTCCCGTTATGCCGGAAATCAATATGGAGGTGGCTCTGCAACCTCGAATGATTCAATTCTCGATTGCTCCCGCCTATCAACCTTCACCAGCACCAAAAGAAAGAAATAGAAGAACCCTGTACGCATATCGGGTACGTGGACAACCCGATCCCTTTCTGGAATTATTTAACCAACCAAACCCCAATGACTCCTGTGAAGAGAGAGTCTCAGAATCAGTTAGTCCACAAGCTTTCACTCTTTTAAATAGCGATCTAATGAATGACCGGGCCACCGGTCTTGCGGTTCGAATTAATAAGGAAACTCAGGACTTACATACTCAAGTTAAACGAGCGGTACAATTGGTCTTTGGAAGAGTTCCTTCTTCCCAAGAATGGGATCGTTTAGAAAAATATGTTTCGAGAATGACTTCTTATCATCAGTCTCATGAACCCGAATTAAAAGTCTATCCGACTTCTATAACCCGTTCACTAGTTGAAGAGAACACAGGCGAATCTTTTGAATATGAAGAAATCCTTCCAGCTTTCAAAAATTATAAAGCTGATAAGAAAGCTCACGAGGTAACTCATTCAATAAGGGCCCTAGCGGACCTCTGCCTAGTATTGTTCAATTCCAACGAATTTATGTATGTCTATTAATATGAATGTACCCTTTTCATTTCCATCTTTAAACCGTCGTGATTTCCTTTATGGCATGACCTCCTCACTTGGTTCCTTGGCCATGACCGACCTGTTGGCTCAGGATTCGGCATCCAAAAGTGGTATAAAAAAACCAATGCATGAACCAAAGGCAAAAAACGTAATTATGCTTTTTATGGAGGGCGGCCCCAGTCAGGTCGATACCTTTGACCCAAAGCCCAAACTTAATAGTCTCCACAAGACCGAGTCTAAACGTACGGGTACTCTAGAGTCTGGAAACAAATTTTTTGTAGGCAGTCCCTACGGAACCCGTAAAGTTGGAAAATCCGGACTGGATATGAGTGATCAGTGGGAACATTTGCCCGAAGTGGCGGATGACTTATGTAATTACAGGGGTTGTTTCGCAGAGTCACTTAATCATCCGGAAGCTCTCTTTCATATGAATACCGGTAGCCGTTTGGGTGGAGATCCGGCTCTGGGTGCCTGGGTTAATTACGGACTTGGCTCTTATAATCAAAACTTACCCGGTTATGTGGTAATGACAGAGCTCGCTCTCCCCCAAGGCGGATCACGAAATTGGTCCAACGGGTTTCTCCCGGGTCAGTACCAGGGAACAAGACTCAGACCCACCGGTTCTCCCATCCTTGATTTAAAGGGACCATCTCATAAGAATCGTTTTCATCAAAGACAGACTCTCGATGAGCTTTCCTTCTTAAATGAAATCCATAGAAAGAAACATCCATATCACCAAGACCTCGAAACGAGGATGCAAAGCTATGAACTGGCTTATCGCATGCAAATGGAAGTCCCAGGAGTAATCGACCTTGAAGGTGAATCTGAAAAAACGAAGGAGTCCTACGGTCTCAATCGTAAAGAAACCTCAGAATTCGGAAAACAATGCCTTATGGCAAGAAGACTAGTTGAAAAGGGAGTCCGATTTGTTCAGATCTTCTCCGGAGGATGGGATAGCCATGACTATTTGGAGCGAGCCCATGCGGCCCGTATAAAAAGTGTCGATCAACCGATGACCGCTCTGATCAAAGATTTAAAATCAAGGGGCATGCTTAAAGATACACTTGTTCTTTGGATGGGTGAATTTGGAAGAACTCCAGATAATAACCGGAGAGGAGGAGTCTACGCAATCGGTAGAGGGCATAATAATAAAGCCATGACAATAATGATGGCTGGCGGAGGCGTTAAAGCCGGAACAATTGTGGGTGGAACTGATGAGATCGGAGCCGAAGCTGTCGATGTGGCCCACCCTATTCGGGACTTTCATGTTACCCTCTTGCATTTACTAGGGCTGGACGATAACAAACTAACCTACTTTCATGGTGGAAGATATAAGCAGCTAAGTCAGTTTGGCGGACAGATCATAAAAGAGTTGATTGCCTAATTGAAAAACTAATTTACGGATACTCAAATCTTTTACCCGGCCAGCCACTTAAAATAATCATGATAAAAACCTTATACATAATCACTCTTTCTATATTTTTTCTCCATTCAGGTTCGGGAAAGAAGCCTAACATTCTCTACATCATGTCGGATGACCATGCCGCACATGGAATATCAGCCTATGGGGGTCGTTTAGCCAAAATCGCCCCAACCCCCAACCTCGACCGCCTAGCAAAAGAAGGGGCACTTTTTAAAAACGCCTTCTGCACGAATTCGATCTGTTCTCCTTCCCGTGCCTGTGTTCTTACGGGGCAATACAATCATACCAATGGAGCATTTGATCTAAGTGGTAAAGTTATGCCCGGCAAACAAATGCTTGCGATTGAAATGGGCAAAGCTGGCTATGAGACGGCGATGATCGGCAAGTGGCACCTCAAGGTTGAACCCAAAGATTTTAACTATTATTGTGTACTACCCGGACAAGGCAAATACCATGGCCCATCCTTTCGAATTCGGGGAGAGAAACCATGGGGGAAAAATCTTATTGAATTCCCGGAAAAACACTCAACGGATGCTATTACCGACCTAACCTTGGAATGGCTTAAGAAAAGAAAGGATGAAAAACCCTTCTTCTTAATGCATCACTACAAGGCTCCCCACGATTACTTTGAAAATGCAGAAAGATATGAAAATTACCTTTCTGATATTGATATTCCCGAACCTACAACTCTTTGGAAACGGCATTCAAAATTTGGGTCTCTTGCAACCCGCGGAAATAACGATGAGTTAATTCGGCATATTGGTACATCGATCGGGAACCGGAACCCCCGACGATCCTATCTGCGTGATCTGCCCGAACGGTTCCCCAAAGAATTCCCTGAAAATTATGATCCTGAAAATTTCACGGATGAAGAAAATACTCGGTTTGCCTACAACGCATACCTCAAAAAGTTTCTTCGATGCGTGAAGGGAATCGATGATAACCTCGGTCGTCTGTTTGCTCATCTTGAAGCCAGCGGGCAAATGGATAATACTATAATTGTATATACAGCAGATCAGGGCTTCATGCTTGGTGAACATGATTATCAGGATAAACGTTGGATGTATGAGGAATCCATGAGGATGCCCCTACTGGTTCGATACCCCAAAACCATCAAACCGGCTAAACGATTCGACACAATTATTGAAAATGTGGACTTCGCTCCCACCCTTCTTGACTTCGCCGGGGCCAAGATTCCCAAAGAAGTACAGGGGAAATCTTTTAAAACTATTCTGGAAACTGGAAACGAACCAAAAAACTGGAAAAAAGCCGCTTATTACAGATACTGGATGCACATGGCTCATCATGACAACCCCGCTCATATTGGGATGAGAACCAAACGATACAAGTTGATCTACTTTTATGGGTGCAATTATCAGGGAGAATACCAAACGCCAGCAGGCTGGGAACTCTATGACATGATTAATGATCCTCAGGAAACCAAAAATATCTATGACGATCCAAAAAGTATTAAGGTTGTGAAATCATTAAAAGCGTGGATGGAAAAATTGCGAAAAAAAGTGGGCGATGATGGATCTCATTATCCAGCTTGCGAAAAAATTGTTCAGGAATTTTGGGACTACAGCGAGGCAGACCATGAAAAAGCCAAAAAGATTTCAAGAGAATACTTGGTCCGAAGAAAGGCAGAGCTTGAATCTGGTTTGCTCAACCCAAAGACCTTCGGACAACCTTGAAATAAGGTTCCCCGATTAAAACTCGATAACTCCTTTATCTTTCGATTGACGATGTCATGTCTTTATTAAGATGCTTGAAACTATATGAAATCCCACATTATTTTCTCATTGATCCCCATTCTCTTTTCCCTGTCGAGTAATGGTAAAAAACAACCCAACCTGATCGTATATATGATTGACGATTTGGGATGGAATCAAATCAGTGCAAAACAAGCCACAATGGGAACCCATAACGGTTCTTTCATTACCCCCAACATCGAAAAGATTGCCAATCTTGGCCTTAGCTTCACCCATGCTTACACCCAGCCTAACTGTGCTCCGTCAAGAGCCGCGATGCTATCCGGACAATACCCTGCCCGTATTAATAACGGTGTCTATATTGTCGGAAACCTCAATCGAAACAAGAAACCTGGTATAACCAGAGAACAAGCTCAATTCACAGGTCCAAAACAAAGTGAAGATGTGGCAAGCGAAGCAATAACCATTGCCGAAGCTTTGAATAAAAATGGTTATAACACCGCTCATATTGGTAAATATCATGTGGGAGGTCATTCCGGAGAATCAACCATGCCTGAAAATCAAGGCTTTGACATAAACATTGGAGGATATATGCAGGGGCATCAACCGACATGTTTTGCCAAGAAGGGAAAAGATGGTTGGCAATTTACCAAGCTTGGCAGGGGCGACTTCGACCGCTTTGGTCAACCCTACTCTGAACCCTATGTGGAAAAATATGGAATCCCCAAATCACAGGTGGGTAAACCCAAACATGTCTGCGATGCCCTCGCAGATGCCATGGAGGAAACCGTTCAGGCACTTGCCGCCAAGCCCGACCCCTTCTATCTGCAACTTCATGCTTATGCGGTGCATGGCCCCGTTCAATCCAGACCGGATCTCAAAGAAGTCGCACAAAAACATTTAGGGATAAAGGGTTCTAAACAATCTAACCTGGCTGGTTTCATCTCAGGTATGGATGCGGTTCTGGGAAGACTGCTTAATTCCCTGAAAGACCCGGATCAAAACGGTGATAACAGTGACAGCATAGCAAATAATACCCTGATCTTGTTCACTTCTGACAATGGTGGGACTCACTTTGACAACTTACCTCTGCGAGGAGTTAAAGGAATGTTTACGGAAGGCGGGATACGCGTACCTCTGATTGCCTACTGGCCTGGTGTTGTCCCTGAAAACTCCATAACCGACAGGATGGTGCACGGGATAGACTTTTATCCTACCCTACTTGAACTAGCAGGAAATTCCTGGCTTCCACCTGTCAAAAAACATCCTTTGGATGGAGAATCTTTTGCCGACATTCTGTTCAATCCTCGTTTGGATACCTTAAAAAAATTTAAGCGATCACCTATCTTTTACCTATTCCCAGGATACATGGATGTACGTGCCCAGCCCTGCGTTGTTACAATAGATGAAATCGATGGTAAAAGGTATAAATTAATCTATTTCTATGAAGCTGATGAATGGGAGCTCTACAACCTCACCGAAGACATCGGGGAAAAAACAAATCTTGCCAATGAAATACCAGATGTCTCTGCCAGCCTATCAAAGAAAATTCAGAGCTGGCTTTCTCAAAAACATCCGACCTGGCAACCCAAATTCCCAATCAATAAGAAAACCGGCAAACCGGTGCTTCCAAGATTCCTCTGAATTTAGCTTCGAATAAATCGTTAGATTAATTGATTTATCGGAGTGGATTACTATGAACTTATTTAAGCAATTCGTCTTTATTTCTGTATCTCAAATTGTATCAGTAACCTTAGGGCAGGAACGACCGAATATTTTATGGTTTGTAGTCGACGACATGTCCGCCAACTTTTCCTGTTATGGGGAAAAAACGATCAAAACTCCAAATGTGGATAAACTGGCTGAAGAGGGACTTCTTTTCACCAAAGCCTATGCCACATCCCCCGTCTGTTCGACTTTCCGCTCTGCCCTTATAACTGGAATGTATCAAAATTCGATCGGTGCTCATCATCACCGTAGCGGCAGAGGAAAAAATAGAATTCAATTACCTGATGGAGTGAGACCCATTCCTGAAATTTTTCAGGAAGCAGGATATTTTACATGCATTGGAAGTGGTCTGAAAAATTTCGATTTCAGAAGCCTACCCTCGAAAGCTGGAAGAAAAGGAAAAACGGACTATAATTTTGACTGGGACACAAAGATATACGACAGTCATGACTGGTCGAAAAGGAACGGTAATCAGCCCTTTTTCATGCAAGTGCAGTTGCACGGAGGGAAAATACGGGGAGCCGCAGAAAAACACTATGAAATTCTTGAAAAAAGAATGATGAGCCAATTTGGACTTAAACCAACGCCCCATGATTTTGTCGAACTGCCCCCGTATTATCCAAATGATTCAGTTCTCTTGAGAGACTGGGCGACTTATCTTGATACGGTTCGCATTACTGACTGGCATGTCGGTCAGGTGATCGAAAGACTCAAAAAAGAGAGTATTCTGGAGAACACCGTAATCATATTTTTTACAGACCATGGGATAAGCCATGCCCGCGGAAAACAATTTTTGTATGATGAAGGCACTCACATACCACTCGTAATAAAAGGACCCGGAGTCCCGAAAAGGCAAAAAAGACAAGACTTGGTGGAGCATATTGATATAGGCGCTCTCTCTTTAGCGATAGCAGGAATCCAGATTCCTCAAAAAATGGAAGGCCAAAATATTCTATCACCACAATATAAACCGAAAGAATTTATTTTTGCAGCCCGTGACCGATGTGGAGAAGCAGCAGATCAAATTCGTTCCGTCCGTTCTGAAAAATTTCTCTACATAAAAAACTTCTTTCCGGATAGACCACACTTGATGCCCAGTAATTATAAAGATTCAAAATTAATCATTAAGCGACTCAGGCAATTACATGATGAAGACAAACTACATTCACTTTCTCAACGGTTACTCTTCTCCCCCACTCGCCCGAAGGAAGAACTTTATCTATATCAGGATGACAAATGGCAGACCAAAAACCTGGCAATCCCCAGAAAAATTACGGGGATTTTACAAAATCATCGTGATCAACTTGATCAGTGGATTTCGAAAACCAACGACCCAGGACCCGAAACTTTAGAAACTTACATCCTTGAGACTGAAGATCAAATGAGTTCAACCGGAAACAAGTTTTCGAGAGAAAATTACCATAAAAACTCTTTGATCTATATAAATTGGATCAAAGATACGAAATAATTTATAACTAGCGTAAGATTTAGAAAACATTCTACATAATTGAAGAAGACAGGCAGTACGAGCGGGACTCAGATGGTGATCGTAAAGACAAAACCAGTTTTGTTCTTATTTTCAACTTCCATAACGGATATCAGGAAGCCATCAATTTGACATCTGGCTCATCTTCGAATATCTCCGTTGGCGGGGAGATATAGATATTGGGGATGTAGTAAATTCAATAAGTGAAGTGTTGCGTCAAGTGAAACAGTCTTCACGGGACGGTCAAAATAAACCGCAGTTTTGATTGTAATTTCATAACCCTTAATCACAATTTAAGGCGATACCTCAACTTTCCATTTTTCGGTTTAAGGATTCTTTTTAGTTGGGTTATCCGGTGCGATTTGATTCCCTTTAGGCTAAAATCCTTTTCTTCCAAACCCTACAGCCCTATGTTTAAATTTTTGTGTAAACTACTTTATTTAAAATTATGCCTATTCCCGTTCTTACTCTTTAGTGCGGAAGGTAAAAAAAGACCAAACATTGTATTTCTTCTTTCCGATGATCAGAGCACTCATTCCCTCGGTTGCTACGGGAATAAAGATGTAAAGAGTCCAGAACTCGACCGCCTGGCAGATGACGGCATGGTGTTCGACCGACATTATGACACCACGGCTATCTGTATGGCCTCCCGTGCCTCGGTTATGACGGGCATGTTTGAATATAAGCACGGAACCAATTTCAGTCATGGTGACATGTTACTTAAAACCTGGGAGAAAACCTACCCGGTAATGTTACGTGAGCATGGATACCGAACCGCATTTGCTGGAAAGTTTGGGTTTGATCTTCGGGAAGAGCCAAATGGAAAAAGACTTCCTATGCCTGAAAAAGACTTCGATATGTGGGGAGGAGGACCGGGTCAGACTAATTATTCCACGGCAAAGAATGCATCGATGAAGCATTATGCGAAGGAATTCCCCCACTCCACCCGTTCCTATGGTGCTTTTGGACGAGATTTTATTTTCGAATCTGCGAAGGGAGACAAACCGTTTTGTTTATCAATCAGTTTTAAGGCTCCCCACAAACCAGCCACTCCTGATCCAATTGACAATCATGTCTACGCTGAAAAAACTTTCAAGAAACCGGCTAATTATGGAAGGAGATATGGGGAACACTTCTCCAAACAAAGTAAACAGGATAGGCAATATGAACGATTTCACTCGTGGAATTATTCAGACAAATACGATGAGGTAATGGCAATCTACCACCAACAGATCTATGCCATCGATGTTGCGGTGGGAATGATAAGAGAAGCCCTCAAGAAAAGCGGTACCGAGAGAAATACCGTAATCATCTACACATCTGATAATGGGTTTTTCTGTGGTTCTCATGGATACGGTTCCAAGGTCTTACCCTATGAAGAGTCTTCCCGTGTTCCATTAATTATTTATGACCCGAGACATGCTAATTCTGGAAAGAAACTGCGCACTTCTGCATTAACCGGGAACATTGACTTTGCTCCCACAATTTTATCACTAGCCGGAATATCAAGCCCTGAAAATATGGACGGTAAGAATTTAATGACTGTTTATGACAAACATACTTCCTCACTTCATCATTCTCTTCCGCTTATTAATGTCTGGGGAAAAGAACCCACTCATGCCCTAGGCGTGGTGACAGAAGAGATGAAATATCTTTATTGGGGTTATGCAGCGAAAGGATTTAAGCCCACAAATGAGCTATATGACCTAAAGAAAGACCCATTGGAGAAAACAAATCAATTCTCTTCCTCCGATTATACAAAAGCCCGTAAGAATATGCAGAAATTATACGACCAGCACTTGGCTCACTGGAAGAAAAATGCAGTTACTTATAATAATTACCTGAAATTCGGTATACTCTTTGACCGCAAACTAAAGTGGGATGAAAAGGTCAAACGGGTTGAGAGCTTTTCCTCCAAATAAAAAAATTTAAGTAAGATGAAATCTTATCCTCTACTTTTTCTATTTTATCTATTTCTTCTGCCAACACTAAGGTCAAAACCAAATGTGGTTGTATTTCTCGTGGATGACCTTGGGTACATGGATATTGGTGCCAACAACCCTGACTGTTTTTACGAGACTCCTCACATTGATAAATTGGCAGCGACCGGTATGCGCTTCACTGATGGTTACGCCGCAAATCCAGTCTGCTCTCCCACTCGGTACAGTTTAATGACCGGGAAATATCCAACCCGGGTTCAAGCGACTAATTGGTTTTCCGGCAAACGTTCTAGGATATTCAATCCGGCTCCTTTGCATGACAAAATGGATTTGGATGAAATAACCCTTGCCGAAATACTAAAGAAACAAGGATACCAGACCTTTTTTGCCGGAAAATGGCATTTGGGTCCCAGTAAAGAATGGTGGCCCAAAGCACAGGGCTTCGACATCAATATGGGGGGATGGACAAAAGGTGGCCCTTACACAGGAAATAAATATTTCTCTCCATTCAAAAACCCCGAACTTCATCCAGACAGTCCCGAAGGTGAGCATTTACCAAACCGTCTTGCGGATGAGACAGCCAAGTTTATTAGTCAGAATAAGGAGAATCCATTTCTCGCCTACCTTTCCTTTTACTCCGTTCACACCCCGCTTCAGGGAAGAAAGGATTTGGTGGAAAAATATAAGAAACGGGCCGCAAAAATTTCTGGAGATCAATTTGGACCTCTACATAATATTAAAGTTAGGATTCTTCAAAAACATCCGGTGTATGCCGCCATGGTGGAAGCCATGGATGAAGCAGTGGGCAAAGTTCTTACAGCACTTGATAAAGCAGGTGTTGCAGAAAATACCATGGTCTTTTTTACATCGGATAATGGTGGGCTTTCCACATCCGAGGGAAGCCCGACCAGCAACCTTCCTCTTCGCGGTGGTAAAGGTTGGGTGTATGAGGGTGGTATCCGGGAACCATGGATTATTCGATACCCCGGTGTGACCAAGCCCGGTGCAGTCAGTAGCGAGATGATTTGCTCGATTGATCTGCTTCCCACCGTTGCATCAAGCGTAGGTTCCAAATTTAAGCACAAGGTAGATGGCATTGATTTGACCCCTGCCCTAAAAGGGAAAACTTTAGAGAGGGAAGCTCTCTACTGGCACTACCCTCATTATTCGAATCAGGGAGGAATTCCTGGAGGTGCTATCCGAATGGGAAATTATAAACTCTTCGAAAACTATGAGGATGGAACGGTGTCCCTGTATAATTTAAAAAAAGACATTGGAGAATCGAAGGACTTGTCTTCCAGTGAACCCAAAAGGGTTAAAGATATGAGAAACAAACTGCATGCGTGGTACAAAGAAGTGGATGCGAAGTTCCTGCAGCCAAAGGGAGAATCAACTAATCCTTGGAGACCTTAATTTTTATGAAAAAAATATATTTGATTGCGACAGGTTTCTTTCTCTCTTTTTTCTCAACGATTTGGGCCAAACAGCCCAATGTAATCCTAATTATGACTGATGATCAGGGATATGGTGACCTGGCCTGCCATGGGAATCCAGTGATCAAGACACCAAACCTCGATAAATTACATGCGGAATCGATTCGCCTAACTGACTTTCATGTCAGTCCCTTCTGCACTCCTACAAGGGCATCATTGATGACTGGCAGATATCCTGCCAGAACCGGTGCCTACCGAACTTCGAGTGGACGAAGCAACCTACATCATGACGAAATTACCATAGCTCAGTATTTTGCCAAGGCGGGTTACCGTACCGGAATGATGGGAAAGTGGCATTTAGGAGACAACGCACCATGTCGTCCTCAAGATATGGGCTTTCAAGATGTAGTTTGGCACAAAGGGGGAGGAATTGGTCAGGCACCGGACTATTACGGCAATGACTATTTCGATGATACCTACGAACGGCATCGAGAAGGAATTACCAAGTTTGAAAAATTCAAGGGTTATTGCACCGATGTCTTCTTTGAAGAATCGATTCGTTTCATCGAAGAAAACAAGGAGAATCCTTTCCTTCTCTATATTTCTACTAATGCTCCCCACAGCCCCTATCGTGTTGATAAAAAATGGGTAACTCCTTACCGAAATAAGGTAAAATGGAAATTTGGGGCCGAGTTTTATGGAATGATCACTAACTTCGACCACAATCTCGGCCTTCTTCGCCAAAAACTAGACGAGTTAAATCTTTCCAGCCATAGCATTTTGGTATTCCTGACTGACAATGGATCAGCAAAGGGTGGCAGAGAAAAACCAAATGTGGATGAATTTCATGGTTTTAGTGCTGGAATGCGAGGGCAAAAATCGACCATCTTTGAAGGAGGACATCGGGTACCTTTTTTTATCCACTACCCTACTGGTGGACTCAAAGGTGGTGATGACCGGCATCAATTAGCCGCCCATATTGATGTTCTTCCAACTCTTGCAGATATTTGCCAAGTCTCAACTGGAGATACATTCCTCGATGGTCATTCCTTCCTGCCTGTTCTTTTAGATGCAAAAGCTAAAGCCTGCAGAGATCATGTGGTCGTGCAACATCACGGAGGACCATGGATGCAAGCCGAGCCCAAACCATTCGCTTTTTCAAATGTTGTTAAGGGACCGTGGCGTCTCCATAATGGCGAGATTCTCTATAATCTGGGAGATCGTCATTGGGAAGGAAACAATGTTGCTGCGAGATATCCTGAAATCGTTTCCGAACTCCGTGCTCTTTATAATCAGTTCTGGGAATCAGTTTCTCCTCGGATGAAACCCGTCTGTCTCGATTTAGGTAACCCAGCGGAAAACCCGACCACCCTTTGTTCTCAGGACTGGCATTTCAAAGTTGGAAATCCTCCGTGGAACTTTAGTGAAATTAACCAACTCAAAAAAGTAACCGGTCCATGGCATGTTCGGGTCAAAGAAGACGGAAGATACAAGTTTACCCTGCGTCAATTTCCCAAGATCGCCAACAAACCGCTCAAAGCAGTCCGAGCAAGAATTAAAATCGCTGGTATGCTAAAAGAAAAATTGATTAAGAAAGGAGCCAGTTCAGTAATCTTTGAAATAAACCTGCCCAGAGGTGAAACAACCTTAGAAACCTATCTATACAATTCAGTAGACGAAATGGGAGGAGCCTACTTTACTGAGGTTGAACTACTTTAGATTCACATTGATTAAAAAAATATGAATACCCTTTTTATTAAATTACTCAGTGTAGCCTTGCTTTTATCTATATCGTCTCTCCTTGAGGCAAAAATTAAAAAACCAAATGTGATTATCATTATGACCGACGATCAGGGATATGGTGATCTGGCCTGCCATGGAAACCCGATTCTCAAGACCCCAAACCTCGATCAATTGCACTCAGAATCGGTTCGGTTCACAGACTTTCATGTCAGCCCATTTTGTACTCCCACTCGGGCTGCATTAATGACTGGGAATCATCCTGGTGTAACTGGTGCATATCGAACCAGTGCAGGGAGAACGATGATGCATCCGTCCGAAAAAACCATCGCCACCCTATTTACAGAAAATGGATACAAGACTGGGATGTCAGGCAAGTGGCATCTGGGCGACAATGCTCCTCACCGTCCCCAGGATCGGGGGTTTCAGGATGTGGTCTGGCACCGTTGCGGGGGAGTTGGACAGGCATCCGATCATTGGGGAAATGATTATTTTGATGATACCTACGAACGCGTTCGTCCAGGTAGTCGAATAGGAAAATTTGAAAAGTTCGATGGCTATTGCACGGATGTCTGGTTTCAGGAAGGTATGCGATTCATAAAGGAGAATAAAGACAACCCATTCTTTCTTTATATTGCCACCAATGCACCTCATGGCCCCTATCGGGTGGATCCAAAGTGGGCTAAACCTTATAAAAAAAATGATGTAAACAACCCCAATTTCTTTGGAATGATCGCAAATATCGATCATAATCTGGGTCTCCTGCGGGATCATTTAAAGGATTTAAATCTGGATGAAAACACCATACTGATTTTCATGACTGATAATGGCACATCTGCAGGATGTAAGTTTCCCGGTTTAGATACCGAACCTACCTTAGGTTTCAACGCGGGAATGCGGGGCAGGAAGTCTTCAATCTATGAGGGGGGGCATCGTGTACCTTTCTTTCTTCATTGGCCGGCAGGCGGTTTCTCCAAAGGTAAGGATATAGAAACCCTAGCCGCACACATTGATGTGCTACCAACCCTTGCTGATTTATGTAAACTTCCCAAACCTGATAAAAGGTATGATGTCGATGGCCTGAGCCTGACTCCTCTTCTTGCAAGTAAAGCTAATTCATGGGAACGAAATCATTTATTCTTACAATATCATGGAGGGGCTCATCATAAATTTGAACTTGGTCCCTTTACCAATTCAGTCGTGATGACCGAAAAATGGAGGTTGGTAAATACCGACAGAGCACAGGAGCTTTATGATATTCAAAGCGATCCATCCCAACGGAATAATATCGCGAGTCAAAAACCTGAAATTGTTAAGAATTTACGCTCAGCCTATCAATCATTCTGGCAACGCGTCTCTCCAGGACTAAAGCCAGTCGCAATTGATATTGGTGATCTTACAGAGAATCCCGCTATTTTATGCTCACAGGACTGGCGACCGGAAACGGGTAACCCACCATGGAACTTTTCTTCGATAAAAAAGCTTCCGAAAGTCACCCACCCATGGCTGGTGAATGTTCTTAAAGCTGGAAAATATCGCTTCACTCTACGTCAATGGCCGAAAGAAGCCGATAAAACAATCGTTGGCGTTAGGGCTGGAATTAAAATAGCTGGATTTGAAAAAGAATCTGTGATTAAGGATGATTCCAAGGAAATTAATTTCACTCTTACCTTACCGTCAGGAATTACTGAGCTTTGGACTTACATTTATACTCAACAAGGACAAGTTGGGGGGGCCTACTTTACCGAAGTCGAAAAACTATAAAATTTTTAAAATCATGAAATCATACCTAATAACAGTTAGTATCTTCCTGTCCTGTCTCCTTCACGCCAAGCATCATGCTCGCCCGAATATTATCTTCGTCCTGGCAGACGATTTGGGAATCGGCGATGTATCTCCCACCAATCCGGATTGTAAGATTAAGACTCCCCATCTTCAAAAGATGGCGGATGAAGGAATTACTTTTATGGATGCCCATTCTTCCAGTGCAGTTTGCACGCCGACAAGATATGGTGTGCTCACTGGTCGCTATAATTGGAGATCAAGACTTGCCCGCGGAGTACTAAGCGGAACAAGTGAGCATTTGATTCCCGCAGAGCGTGCCACTGTCGCCCACTTACTCAAAAAGGCGGGATACCACACCCAAATGATTGGTAAATGGCACCTTGGTTGGGACTGGGCCAAAGCGGACAAGAGCGAAAAGAAATGGAAAGATATCGATTTTACCAAACCCGTGAAGAATGGTCCCAACATCAATGGGTTTGTTAATTATTACGGTCATTGTGGTTCCCTAGACATGCCTCCATATGTATGGGTGGATACCGGAAAAATAACCAAGCAACCCGACAGGGAGAAAGGTGTGACCAGGACTGAAGATCCATATGGTTGGTATCGGGAAGGACCCATTAGTTCCGATTTTAATATTGATGAAGTTCTGCCCCATTTATTCGAAAAAAGTGTGAGCTACATCAAGGAGCGTGCGAAAAAGAAAAAACCTTTCTTTCTCTATCTTCCCTTACCCGCACCGCATACACCAATCGTACCTGTACCTCCTTACAAGGATGCAAGTAAGATGAATCCTTATGCTGACTTTGTCATGCAAACGGATGGACACATGGGGGAACTTTTTACCGCACTGAAAGAAGCAGGAATAGATGATAATACGCTGGTCTTCTTTACCAGTGATAATGGTTGTTCACCTCAGGGAAATTTTGAAAAGTTGGCCGAATTTGCCCATGACCCCAGTGGCGGTTTTCGGGGTCACAAGGCTGATATTTATGAAGGCGGGCATCGCGTCCCTTTCATAGCACGCTGGCCAAAAGGGATTAAAGCGGGGCAAAAGACGAACGCCTTAGCCTGCCTGACCGATCTTTATGATACCATGCGGGATATTACAGGACAGTCCAAGATCGGCAATGGTGGCGAAGATTCCTTCAGCCTCGTTCCCGCCTTTAAGGGCAAACCCAATACAACCCGTTCCACCCTTATCAGTCATTCGATTAGCGGCCACTTCTCTATCAGGCAGGGAGACTGGAAACTTTGTCTCTCAGCAGGTAGCGGTGGATGGAGTGCACCCCGTGAAAACGAGGCAAAAAACAAAGGCTTACCCCCGATCCAATTGTTTAACCTCAAGCAGGACAAATCAGAGAAAAATAACCTGCAGGCAAAGAACAAAACCAAGGTTCAGGAACTGATAGAACTGCTCGATACGGAAGTCAAAAACGGCAGGAGTACGGCAGGCAAAAAAGTACCCAATGACCGGGAGGTGACTTACTTACCCAAAGGATACAGTTCATCCAATTCGAAATAATTAAAAACTACCCAATTATGAAAATTTTTATCATTACATCTCTTGCCCTTTTCTTCGCATCATCCCTTTTCGCAAAGACTTGGGAAATTAATAATCAGGAGGATTGGAAAAACAATATTCAGTCGAGCAAGGGTATTATCATTGAAGACGGCTTGATCTCCCCCAAAGAAAAAACAGGTCACTTCAAAACCAAACTGAAGAAATTCAAAAGTAAAAAATCTCTTCAATCTCTTACCATAAACCAGTCCCCCCGTTGGCTAAATTGGAAAGAAGTCCCTGGGGTAGGTCCCTCCAATCTTGGAGATGCCCCTGTCTTTCTATCCAAAGGTCCAAATGACTACTGGATGTTTGGCAGGTACAAACCGGTAAAAGCAAAAAAAGGACAAAAACCTGCTAAGTTCACTCCGCAAGATGCAAAGCTCGAGGGATACGACATGCCACTCAAATCAACCCCCGACGAAAATCAGTTCAATGCACCGGGCGGCTTAGAGAAGGGATTGGGCGGTTATCACGCATGGCAAAGCAGGGATATGAAGACGTGGGTCCATCATGGCCCCGTCACGCCAGGATTTGCAAGGTGGACGACAACCGCTGAACAAGTGGGTGGAAAAACTTATATTTATTACGACTTTCCCAATGACCAGGATCCCCATCTCTTTATCGATGACGATTTGACCGATGGCAAACCTGGTAAAAATATAGGACTCGCCTTTGCCGACCCATCTGATGGTTCAGACTGTGCGGTGATCCGTGATCTTGATGGGAAATTTCATATTATTTACGAGGATTGGAGCCCCATTCATGCACAAAAGCATTCTTGGGACTCCCCTTTGGCTGGCCATTCAGTTAGCCCGAATGGCATGCACCCGTTTAAAATTTTGGACCCGGCGATTGATCACCGAACCAAACCAACCGGAAAGATGGCCAAGTATAACCACCCACATTGGACGAAAGAAGACCCGAAGAGATTCCCCACCAGTGTGGCTGAATATGAAATCCATGAACCCGAACAGGATGCATATGGTGACTGGGCTGCGATCAGTATCGGCGGTCAGTATTACTTGTTTTGTGATTTTCATCCAGCTCACCAAAAAATTAAAATCGCATGGTTTACTTCGTCTAATATCAATAAACCATTCGAATTCTGTGGTGAGATAGGCCAAGGGCACCCTGACCCTGATATTGGATTTGCCGAAGGAAAATTCTACCTCATCACTCAGACGGCAAAAGATTATGTAAGTACTGGCCCATGGGTGGAAAAAGTCGAATCCCGGGTTGGAGTGGATACCACCAAAAACGGTAAAATTGACACTTGGAGCAAATGGTCAGAGATAAAAGAAAGTTACGACTATATCAAAGGATTTTCCAAACAGATCAAAAAGACACCAGCCAAGCAAAACCTTGCCAACCTACCCGCTGGATATGCTTTCCAGATTGAAGTCAAGATAAGCGATATTACATCCAACACTTCAAAACCCATGATTGAAAGCTTAGATCTGTCATTCCAAGACTAGTGTAAGAATAACCCTTTCCACCAACTGTTTCTTATGAGAACCCAATACCTTTTCATTTCATCCCTACTCCTATTCTTAAAGCCTCTATTTCTTGAGGCCAAAGAGGTGTTTTTTAATGGCAAAGACCTGAATGGATGGAGTGCACAAGATATGTCGTATTGGTCGGTTCAGGATAGTGCCATTGTTGGAACCAAGGGAGACCAAAAAATTCCCGGAAATCAATTTCTTTGGTACGATAAGACTGTGAAGGACTTTAAATTGACCCTTAAAGTTAAACAGATTCCGTATGCAGCAAACGCTGGAATTCAATTTCGCTCGAAACGCGGACCAAACGGCCATGCGATTGGCTATCAGGCTGACATTGGCAAGGGTTGGTGGGGTTCCCTCTACCATGAGCATGGCCGAAAAATTCTTGCTAAGAATAAAGATACTACCGGTCAAAATCTAAAACCTGAAAAATGGAATACATATGAAATCCTTGCGACTGGGCACCGGATATGGCTGGCTATTAACGGCAAGATCACCGTGGCACTCCGCGATCCAATCGGAGAACTCGATGGGCAAATCTCCCTGCAAATACATGGAGGCATGCCCCAAAAGGTTATATACAAAGACCTTAAACTTGAAAGAAACCCACAAGTCGAAATGCTTGGGATGAATGAGTCAGAGTTGAACAAAATCCTGAAACTTGCTCCTAAAGGCTTTACCAAAAAAGCAGGGAAATAATAAGTTACATTTCGTTAAATAAGCTTTCTCTCGGAGTAGTAGAATTATGGAGAAAAAGTTTTTTTTAATCCTTCTTGGAGTCTCAACCTTTTGGGCAATCGCTCAATCAAACGATGTAGATCTGTCTAAACAAAATGCTCAAATCGGCACTGCAGAGATTTTATTTGGACTAGTAAATGGAGAAGAGCAAGTTGTGCAAATGTCGGGCGGTCGAAAGATAGCCGGTGTATACCCTCACTTAACTACCTACTCTCAAAGCCGAAAAGACGGAAAGTTCTTTAAGGACGGGCATCAGGAATGCGGGATCGGAGGAATCATTCCGTGGGCTGAAAAATTATGGATGATTACCTATGCCCCCCATAAGCCAAGAGGCTCGGATCATAAACTTTATTCCATAGATAAGAATATGACCATGACCATCCACACGGAGAGTGTAGGTGGAACGCCCGCAGCCCGAATGATTCACGAGGAATCCCAACAATTGTTTATCGGGCATTATGTAATCGATAAACAGGGAAAGGTTCGTGTCATTAGCCCGGCAAAGATGCCTGCACGTGTAACCGCCTTCATGCGCCACCTCAAGGATCCCAAGAATTTTGTTTACCTCTACGATATGGAAAACATGTTCTACGAGGTAAATGTACATTCACTTGAATTTAAAAAACTCTTTCATGATCCCATTCCCGGATATCATGGTAAGGGAGGCTTTACTTCTCAGGGAAAAGTTGTGGTCAGTAACAATGGTGAAACCAGTTTTGGACACTTGGATAAACCTGATCTCTGGCAGGTCTCCCAAGAATACACAAAACGAAGCTCTGAAGATCGTGGCTGCCTCGCTACTTATGATGGCGAAAAATGGGAGGTGGTTGAACGCAGGCAATACACTGAAGTAATCGGACCCCAAGGAGTCCATCCAACTTCCAAAGGAAAAGACGATCCGGTTTGGGCCATCGGGTGGGACAAACGATCCCTTCGCTTACAGGTGATGGAAAATGGAAAATTTACCACTTTCCTCCTACCCAAGGGGTGCCTAAATAATGATGCGGCCCATGGCTGGTTTACCGAATGGCCAAGAATTCGAGACATTGGCCAGAAGGATTTGCTTATGGATATGCATGGCATGTTCTTTTCTTTCCCAAAAGATTTTTCCTCCCGAAATTGTGCAGGGATTAAACCGATTGCATCCCATATCCGCTACATTCCAGATTTTTGTTTTTGGAATGGAAAAGTTGTTCTGGCCACGGATGAGGCAAGTATCCAGGGAAACCCATTGGTTGGTCAGCCCCAATCAAACCTGTGGTTTGGCGATTTTGAGGATCTCAAAAGTTGGGGCCCCCGAAATGCATCCGGTTCCATTTATATGAATGATAGGGTGGAAACCGGAGTACCTTCCGCCCCGTTCCTCGTTAATGGATTCCCAAGAGGCATAATCCATTTTGCTACCGATAAACAGGTAACCTTTACCCTGGAAGTCGATTGGAAAGGAAACGGTACCTTTGAAAAATATAAATCTATACCTACTAATAAGTATGCCTCTCATATCTTACCCAAAAACTTCTCAGGACAATGGATCCGGGTGATTACTGACAAAACCTGTAATGCATCTGTTTCCTTTCATTTTTCGGATAATACCTATCCTAAGACCGAGGAAGGAAATGAATTGTTCCAACAACTTGCTGATCATGATTATCCTGCAAACTGCGTTTTTTCATCTCTCCTTTTTCCCAATGCTCAGAATCGTGACCTGTCCGTACTTAGCTCAAATGGGAAAGCCTATAATTTTGATCATGTATCCTTCGCCTACAAATCGTTAAAGAACGAACCAATTGCAAAGGAATGCATGAGTCCGGGTGCATTGAAAGGTTGGGGTTCAAAGGTGAGTGAAAAGGAATTGAAAAGCAAAACACTTCGTGAATTCCTTACGCCCCAAGTTGAGTTTTCTGAGGATGATGCATCCGTCATTCTCATTAGCAGAGAAAATCGATCAATCGTGGGCCAGAAAGGTAACCGTACGGTTCTTAGGCTTCCCAAAGGTCCTGAATCCTATAGTGGTAGTTTTTCTTTTGGTCATCAACGAATGCACCGAGAGGTCGAATCGGAAAGGATGCTCGCCAACATACATGGAACCTTTTACGAAGTTCCATTCTGGATTGTAGGGCAAGCTCCCCTTTATACCAAAATGCGTCCTGTAAGTACCCACAACAAACAAATCTCAGATTTCACCACATGGAATGGGCTGCTCGTACTCGCTGGAACAAAATCCAGAAGTACGCCATCTGCACGCATTTTTAAATCTCCGGATGAAGAGACTGCCCTATGGTTCGGAGGAATTGATGAACTCTGGAAATTTGGAAAACCTGTTGGAGTGGGTGGACCGTGGAATAATACCCTTGTAAAAGCCGGGGCTTCCTCGGATCCCTACTTGATGACGGGATATGATAAAAAGACTTTGATCCTCGAATCAGATAAAAATTGCTCAATAACTGCCGAAATCGATATCGATCACTGGTCAGGATTTCACTCCTACAAAACCTTTGATCTTGAAGCAGGGAAGAAGATAACTTTTAAATTTCCAATTGGATTCGCCGCCCATTGGGTTCGTTTCAAATCAAGCGTTGAGGTAAAAGCCTCGGCTCAATTAATTTACCAATAAAAAAATACCCATAACTGTTATGAATTCTTTACATTTAATTACTCTCTTTGGTTTATTCCTATGTTCACTATCACTACAGGCAGCTAAAAAACTGAATGTAGTATTTATTCTCGCTGACGATATGAGCCGGGATACTTGGGGGGCATACGGAGGGAAAGACTGCAAGACTCCAAACATCGACCAACTGGCCAAGGATGGTATACGCTTTGATCGTGCCTATTGCACGGT
>ERZ807291.3201-NODE-3201-length-23591-cov-8.445998_pt1 | contig 23591 bp, 22 predicted proteins | sample MGYA00521257_ERZ807291 | MGnify/ENA primary metagenome ERZ807291 (study PRJEB31413, sample SAMN03169783) | marine metagenome | biome: Marine; feature: Water; material: Subsurface seawater | place: North Sea | collected 2011-04-28 | depth 1 m m ... | reverse complement strand
GAAAGCTGGGATAGGGATCTGTTATCCGACCGAAGCAGCCCTTTGGGAACTCGGTCTCGCGATGCGCCTGATGGACGACAGCCGTCATTCGCGTTCGATATCCAGTCCAAAAAAATCCCGGCACTAGGCCGGGGGAGTTTCCATCGAAGAAACGATGGAGGGGAGAAACAAGAAAAGCGAAGAACCTATAATGCGTGAGGGGAGCTTCTAGGATTCCAGAAAGGTTACGCTGCGAGATAAGGGGAAGCTGTGCACCCGTTAACTTTCAACATTCAGTGGAACAGAAACAGGCTTTTTCTTCGACGCATTATGGAAAGTCATTGCAGTGATCCCGATACCGAGGATGAACAGCACATGACCAACGACCAACTCTCCGTACAAAAACCAAACGCCTGAAGAAAGAGAGAAGATCGTCGACCACATCACGCTTAGAATAATCATAGCCTGCATGCGCTGAGCGGCTGGTAAGGCGGACAGCGGATTATGTTCTGAATTCATGATGTTGTTGTATATCTGAAGCATGTTTTACGTTGTTCCTATGTGTTTGATATGTACCATACGGTAGCGTATGGTGTTTTGGATCACGCAGAAGAAAATAACCAGAAACTCTTTAGCTGTTCACGCACGATCAATGAGTGGGCTGGTACGGTATGCGATCGTGGACGCTTCGGTTCGATGTTTGCTCTGCTGGCCATCTAGCCACTTGGTTCAAACCAACCCCGAAAAATCACTCCCGGCATTTTCCAGCTTGGTGATTGCCGATCGTGCCAGGTCACGGGTCAGCGAGAAGCTTCTTCAGCTTCGCATTCTCGACCTCCGGAACCTTCAACTTCTTCGCATCCGACACGTCTATGCCGCTGTATTTCGAACGGCAGCAGAAAGCGATACGCACGGCGCAAATGCTCTGCCTGACGTCAACCGTAGGCGGTTCTTCGAAGCGGCGGTCCATAGGGGCCGCCGTTTTCTTTTGTCCAACGTCTCTTATGGGTCAGAAGCAGACATGATACCGGCACCTGAACAATTTCTGCTTTTCCGCTGAAAGCGGACATTCCGCATTGAAGACAATACCGCCGGATTCCGGACGGAAACGGTCTCTTTGCCGGACAACCGCGTTCTGAATTACCGAACCGCCTTCGTGCCTACCGGGGCCCTTCATCGCCTTCGCCCCCCCTCAGCCCCGCACCTTGCCCTGGAAAATCAGGTGCCACGGGTCCGGCACTTCGCCGAGCGGGTAGTCGATCAGGGCCGGGCCGGGTGTTGAAAACGCATCCCCGATGGCGCGTTCCAGTTCGGCCGGGGATTTGACCCGGAAGCCCTGGATGCCGAACGCCTCGGCGAGCTTCATGAAATCCGGGTTTTTGAGGTCGACCGCCAGTTCCCTGCCGTCATACATGGTCTGCTGAAGGCGTTTGACGTTGCCGAACGCGCCGTCATTGAACACCACCAGCACGACATCAATGCCATGCTGGGCGGCGGCCGCCAGTTCCTGCACGTTGAACATGAACCCGCCATCGCCGGACACCGCGAGCACCTTACGGTCGGGCATGCCGACCTTGGCACCCATCGCGGTGGGCAGCGCGTAGCCGAGCGTGCCCTGATAGCCGGAATGAATATAGGTGCGCGGCTGGTAGACCGGGAACGCCATGCGCGCGACATAGCCGGGCTGGGTCAGTTCCTCGACAAAAATGCCGTCTTCTGGGAGCGCGCTGCGGATGGCGGCCAGGATCGGCATTTGCGGGGTCAGCTTGTCGAATTCGCGTTGCACCACGGCTTTAAGCGCCGCCATTTCATCCGTGCGGTCGGCGCGCTTCCGATTGTGGCCCGGCACCGCATCGCACAGGGCGGCCAGGCCAAGGGCGGCATCCGCCTGGATGGCGACATCGGGCACCCGGATGCGGTTTATTTCATCCGTGTCGATATCGAGGCGGATGAATTTCAGTCCGTCATCACTACCCCAGGCCGGCATCATCGGCGCCAGCCGGGTGCCGACACCGAGCACGACATCGGCATCCTTCCAGCGTTCGTGACCATGCGGCGAGGTCAGCGCCAGCGCATGACGGGAATCGATCACCCCCAACGCGCTGCGGCTCGTCACGACCGGCGCCTGGAGCAATTCGGCCAGCGCCTGAAGCTCCGACCCCGCATCGACGGCGCCGCCACCGGCAAAGATCAACGGGTTTTTCGCCTCGCCCAGCAGCTTCGCCGCGGCGGCCACCTGGTCGGGATCGGGCGCGGCGCGGTGGTAAGTTTCGGGCGGGTCAATCGGCGTCACCTCGGCTTGCGCCTTCATGATGTCCATCGCCATCTCGACATGCACGGGGCGCGCACGCCCGGTATGAAGCCGGCGGAACGCCTCGGCGATGGTGGCGGGCGCATCGCCGGGCGCGTCCATCCGGGCGGCAAATTTCGTCAGGCCTTTTGCGATGCCGAGCTGGTCGGGCAGTTCGTGGAGCTGGCCGGTGCCCTTGCCGATCAGGGCCGACGGAATCTGGCCGACGACGCACATCATCTTTGAATTCAGCGCATACCCGGTGGAGACGGCAGCAGATGCATTGAGCATGCCCGGCCCCGGCACCACGATGGCGGTGCCGACCCTGCCCGTCGCCTGCGCATAGCCGAGCGCCATGTAGCCCGCCCCCTGTTCGTGGCGCGTATGGATGACGCGGATCCGGTTCTGCGCATCGTGCAGGGCCGCGAAAAGCGGATCGAGCTGCAGGCCCGGAATACCGAACGCGGTATCGACGCCGTTGCGCACCAATGCATCGACGATCGCCTCGCCGCCGGTCATCTTTTTGCTGTCATTCGTCATATTTGTGCTCCGTCGAAGAGTTCCACTTTCATCGGCGTGCCGCGATAAAACGGGCAGTTGGACAGCGCCACCACGCAATCCATCAACGCCTCGAACTCGATATAATCGCCCGGCTTCGAGACGCCGTCTTCGAGCACCCACCAGCCATGCGCGCAGTCATGATGATAGTTCATGAACAGATCGATCGTGTCGGGGATATCTTCGGGGCGCAGGTCCCAGGGGGCGACGACGCCGGAAATAATTTCGTGGCAGCCATCCTTGTCGTTCTCACCCATCGCTTCGTAGAGCTTGCGGTTGCACATCCGGCCATGAACATCATGCATGCCTTTCACGTCCGCGGTATCCGCCGTGATGCGCATCATTTCATTGTTGATGGTCGACATCAGCAGATCGCCCTCGAAAAGACGGTCGCGCGGATGAAAGCCGTCTTCCCCGGCGATACCGGCGCGCGAACGGGAATAGGAGGTCGACAGCTTTTCGCGCACGTTATGTGCATTGAACACGGCCATATCGACAACCTGCAAACCCTCAAGGTCGGTCACACGCAGCCGTTGGCCGGTTTTGACGACGTCGGCCCAGCCGGTCGCAGGTGCCATTACGGTCTCATAGAACGGTTTCATCCCGGTCACGTTCGTTGCTATGCTTGCACAAGATTACCGCGTTACCGTAACGCGTAGAACGAGGGAGGTCCAAAATGCCCGTCGCTGATGTAAAGCGCGAGTTGCCGTCGAACCGGATGATTTTCGATGCACGCCGCGATCCGGCGAAATACACGAATTTTTCCGACAACTACGAAACCCTGATGGAGGAATACGGCCTGTCGGAAGAAGAGCGCCAGGCGTTCCGGGATATCGACATCAAGCGGCTCGGCGAACTGGGCGTGCATCCCTATTTCCTGCCGCAGGTATCGCGCCTGTTTCACGGCGGCGCCTATAACCACAACAATTCACCCTCGGCGCAGGCCTACGGCAAAAGCGTCGTCGAAGGAAAAGGGAAAACCCGCTAATGGCCGATCTTGTCTTTGCAACGGGGCTCAGCCACGCGCCGGGTCTGACCGGCTGGCTCGACCAGGCGCCCGAACACGAACAGAAAAGCCTGACCGAGGGCTTCAACAAACTGGGCGAGCTGCTGCGCGCATCCAAACCCGACGTGATCATCGGCATCGCCAACGATCACGTGCTCAACATGCCGCTGCACGACCTGCACGATTTCTGCGTCGGCACAGCGGAGAGCTGGTCCGGCCCGGCGGAATGGTTCCAGGACTGGGTCAATGTCGAACCTTATACGGTGAAGGGCGCATCATCGATTGCGCGCAAGCTGTTCGACGGCCTCGGCGCGCGCGGGTTCGACACCACGTCCAAGTCTGACCTGCTATTCGACGATAACTGGTCGGTGCCGCTGAAATACCTGACGCCCGATTACGATATCCCGCTGGTGCCGATCCACATGAACTGCGTCGTGCCGCCGGTGCCGTCGCCGCAGCATTGCTATGCCTTCGGCCTCGCGGTGAAGGAGATCATCGAGAAAGACCTGCCCGACGGCATGCGCGTCGCCTTCATGGGCACGGGCGGATTGAGCCACGATCCGGGCGGGCCGAAATATTTCGACGTCGACGAGAAATTCGACCGCTGGTTCCTGGGCCTGCTCGAAGAGGGCGACCCCGAAAAGGTGCTGCGCGAATGCACCATGGAAAAGATGGTGTCCGCGGGCGATGGCGGCACGTCGGAGCTGATCGCCTGGATCGCCGCCATGGGCGCGGTCGGCACACGCCCCGCGAAAACACTCTGTTACGAGCCGTCGGTGGCGCTGCGCTGCGGCATGGGCTGCATTTACTGGGATATGGAAAAGGAGACCGCGAATGTCTGACGCACTGACCGACGACCACGAAGGCCAGCTGAACGGGCTGGATGAAATTCTCGACCCGGCGCATACGGCACTTGTCGTCGTCGACATGCAGAACGATTTCTGCGCCGAGAACGGCTATATCCACAATGCCCAGGGCGTGGATATGAGTGCCAACAAACCGCTCGCCGCCCGTATCGGCAAGATGGTCGAAGCCGCGCGCGAGATCGGCGTGATGGTGGTCTGGATCAAGGCGATCTACGACCACGACCTGCTGCCGGCACCGATGCTGACCAAGATGCTGGCCAAGGGCAAAGGGGCGGTGTGCTGCGCGTCCGGTTCCTGGGGAGCGGATTTCTACGAGATCGGGCCGATCGACGGCGAACAGGTGGTCGAGAAGCGCTGTTATTCGGCATTCCACAACACCCAGATGGACGACATCCTGCGCCGCCGCGGCATAAAATCGCTGGTGATGACCGGCGTCGCCACCAATGTCTGCGTCGAGAGCACGCTGCGCGAGGCGTTCTTCCACGGCTATTACATCGTCATGCCGCCGGACTGCGTCGGCAGCGCCAATGCCTATCTGCATGAAGCATCGATCAAAACGGTCGAACAGATCTTCGGCTATATTCCGCAAAGCGATGAAGTGCTGGGAATCTGGGCCGGGAAATCGGGCGCGGCAGAAGCGGCGGAATAGACGCTCTTCACAAAAACAGGCGGCGTTCCACTGGTGTGAAACGCCGCCTGTTATCTGTTTCAGCGCAACCCGTAGATGACTACGCGATATCGAAGCGGTCCGCGTTCATCACCTTTGTCCAGGCCGCGACGAAGTCGTTCACGAACTTCTCCTGCGCGTCGTCCTGCGCATAGACCTCGGCATAGGCGCGCAGCACCGAATTGGAGCCGAAGACGAGATCGACGGAGCGTGCCGGCCATTTGACAGCACCGGTCTTGCGGTCACGGAGCTCGTAGGCGTTGCGCCCTGTCGGCACCCATTCGTATGCCATGTCGGTCAGGTTGACGAAAAAGTCGGTCGTCAGCGCGCCGACCCGGTCGGTGAACACGCCGTGCTTCGCATCCCCGTGATTGGTGCCGATGACACGCATGCCGCCGACCAGGGCCGTCATCTCATGGGCGGTCAGGCCCATCAGCTGCGTGCGGTCGACCAACAGCTCTTCCGGGCTGACGGCATAGTCCTGCTTCAGCCAGTTGCGGTACCCGTCATGGACGGGTTCCAGCGGGGCGAACGAATCGGCGTCGGTCGCGTCCTCGGTCGCATCGCCGCGACCGGGCGAAAACGGCACGGTCACGTCAACACCCGCTGCTTTTGCCGCCTGTTCGACACCGACATTACCGGCCAGCACGATCACATCGGCGACGCTCGCACCCGTGTCGGCAGCAATGGCCTCATATACGGTGAGCACCTTGGCCAGACGCTCGGGCTCGTTGCCTTCCCAGTCCTTCTGGGGGGCGAGACGGATGCGCGCGCCATTGGCGCCGCCCCGCATGTCAGAGCCGCGGAAGGTGCGCGCGCTGTCCCACGCGGTGGCGACCATGTCGCCGACACTGAGCCCGGCATCGGCAATCTTCGCCTTCACCGCATCGACATCGTAATCGCTGTTGCCTGCGGGGACGGGGTCCATCCAGATCAGCTCTTCGTCCGGCACGTCGGGGCCGATGTAGCGCGCCTTCGGTCCCATGTCGCGATGGGTCAGCTTGAACCAGGCGCGGGCGAACGCGTCTTCGAACGCCGCCTGGTCGTCCTTGAACCGCTCGGAGATTTCGCGGTAGGCCGGGTCCATCTTCATGGCCATGTCGGCATCGGTCATGATCGGCATGCAGCGGATCGACGGGTCTTCGACGTCGACCGGCATATCTTCCTCGGCGATATCGATGGGCATCCACTGCCAGGCGCCGGCAGGGCTTTTCTTCAGTTCCCATTCATACTTGAACAGCAGGTCGAAATAGCCGTTATCGAACTTCGTGGGATGGGTCGTCCATGCCCCCTCGATCCCGCTGGTGACCGTGTCGCGGCCGATGCCGCGCGTGGTCTTGTTGTTCCAGCCGAGACCCTGTTCGTCAACGCCGGCGGCTTCGGGCTCCGGACCGAGCAGGGCGGCGTCGCCATTGCCGTGGGTCTTGCCCACCGTGTGGCCGCCGGCGGTCAGCGCCACGGTTTCTTCGTCGTCCATCGCCATACGGGCGAAGGTTTCGCGCACGTCATGGGCGGTTTTCAGGGGGTCGGGCACCCCGTTTACCCCTTCCGGGTTGACGTAGATCAGGCCCATCTGGACGGCGGCGAGCGGGTTTTCGAGCGTTTCCGCAGCCTCGTCGCTCTCATAGCGGTCGCGGTCCAGCCATTCGGATTCTGGTCCCCAGTAGACGTCTTTTTCAGGCGCCCAGATGTCCTCACGGCCAAAGGCGAACCCGAAGGTCTTCAGGCCCATTGATTCATAAGCAATGGTGCCGGCATAGGCGATGAGATCGGCCCAGCTCAGCGCATTGCCGTATTTCTTCTTGATCGGCCACAGCAGGCGGCGGGCCTTGTCCAGGTTGACGTTATCGGGCCAGGAATTCAGGGGCGCAAAGCGCTGGTTGCCGGTACCTGCCCCGCCGCGGCCGTCGGCGATGCGGTAGGAGCCGGCGGCATGCCACGTCATGCGGATCATCAGGCCGCCATAGTGACCCCAGTCGGCCGGCCACCAGTCCTGGCTGTCGGTCATCAGGGCGTGCAGGTCTTTCTTGAGGGCCGCGACATCAAGCTTTTTGACTTCCTCGCGATAATCGAAGCCCGGATCCATCGGGTTTGTCTTGGAATCGTGCTGGTGAAGGATGTCGAGGTTCAGGGCCTTGGGCCACCAGGACATCACCGACGCGTCGCCCGTCGTGTTACCGCCATGCATTACCGGGCATTTTCCCGCAGAGCCGTTATCGCTGCCATTCATCGTGTTTCTCCTATCAAGGTGCAGAAGTCAGTTTAGAATAATTCCAATATACGGACCCCACAGGGGAATTCAACACTTTTTATAATTATTCTAAACTAGGACAGGGGTTCTTCCCCACAAAATCGCCGGGCGCCATGCGCGGGAGCGGTTTGTCGTCCCCGGCAACGCCGCTATACTTATAGATAGGGATGTTTGACCGCTTTACCGCATATTCTGGACACAAAGCATGACTGACGAAAAGAAAGCTGAAATCCTGCCGGGCGACCGGTTCGACGCGGTGATCGTGGGGGCCGGTTTCACCGGTCTCTACATGCTGCATGTACTCCGCCAGAAAGGCTTTACGGCGCGTCTCGTCGATGCGGCATCGGGCGTCGGCGGCACGTGGTACTGGAACCGCTATCCCGGTGCGCGCTGCGACATCGAAAGCATGCAGTATTCTTTCCAGTTCTCCGAAGAGCTTCAGCAGGAATGGGAATGGACCGAACGCTATGCGTCCCAGCCTGAAATCCTTGCCTATATCGAACACGTCGCCGAACGGTTTGACCTGACCCGCGACATCCAGTTCGACACGCGGGTCGAGGCGGCCACGTTCAACGAAGACACCGGCGAATGGATGGTGGAAACCGACCGCGGCCAGGCCCTGCACGCCCGCTATTTCATCATGGGTGTCGGCTGCCTGTCCGCCCCGATCAAGCCGACATTCGAGGGCGAGGCCGACTTTACCGGAGAGACCTACCAGACGAGCATCTGGCCGAAAGAACCCGTGGACTTCAAAGGCAAACGCGTCGGTATCATCGGCGTTGGATCGTCGGCGATCCAGGCCGGGCCGCTGATCGCCGAGGAAGCCGAACACGTCTACATCTATCAACGCACGCCGAACTACGTCGTGCCGTCGCAGAACCGCCCGCTGACACCCGAAGAAGTCAGGGACATCAAGTCCGACTACAAGGGGTTTCGCGCAAAGGCCTATGCCGGTCTGACAGCCTTCCTGTTTGAGCGCCACGACCAGTCGGTTTTCGACCTGTCCCCCGACGAACGCCGCGCCCGGTTCGACGACTACTGGAATATCGGCGGCCTGCCCTTCCTCGGCGCGTTTAACGATATCCTGTTCAACGATGACGCCAACCAGGCCTGCATCGATTACTGGCGCAGCCGTATCGAGGAGATCATCGACGATCCGAAGCTGGTCGACCTGCTGACCCCGGACGAGGAATTCGGCTGCAAGCGGCTCTGCTCCGGGACCGGGTTCTACGAAATGTTCAACCGCGACAATGTCACGCTGGTCGATGTGCGGGGCACGGGCATCGAACGTTTCACCCCGACGGGCTTGCGGGCCGAGGGCGTCGACTACAATCTGGATACCATCATCTTCGCCACCGGATTCGATGCCATGACCGGCAGCGTCACGCGGATCAGGATCACCGGCAAAGGCGGCCAGACCATTCAACAGAAATGGGCCGAAGGACCGAAAACCTATCTCGGCCTGATGATTTCCGGATTCCCCAACATGTTCAACATGGTCAGCGCCGGCAGCCCGTCGGTTCTGGCAACCATGGTAACCGCCGCCGAACAGCACGGCGACTGGGTCGGCGAATGCCTCGACCACATGCGCGAGACCGGCAAGACAGTGATCGAGGTGACACCCGAGGCAGAGGCCGAGTGGACGGCCGAGGTAAAACGCGCGGGCGATGCATCACTGCGCACAAACTGCGATTCCTGGTACGTCGGATCGAATATCGAAGGCAAAGCGCGGGCCTTCGCACCCTATATCGGCGGCTGGCCGCCCTATGTCGCCAGATGCAATGCCGAAACGGCAAGCAAGTACGAGAACTGCGTGCTGAGCGCCGTTTAAAGCGCGTTTTTTAGTATTTGTCGGCGCCGGTGCGGTTTCGCGTCAGCGAAGATTCCGCCCTACTCGGCAGCAATCGCCGTCGCCGTATCCAGCCGGTAGCCGTATTTCTTATCGAGACCGAGATCGCGGCAGATATCCAGACCCGTCTGCAGGGCCGCCGGATCAAGCTGCTGCAGCGGCGCGCGCAACGGCCCGGCAGGCAGGCCGACGGCGCGCATCAGGCTTTTCACCGCCACCGGGTTGATTGCCGAATAGGCGAAATGCAGCATCGGCAGGTTGGTCAGCCACGCCTCGCGGCAGGCAAAGGCGTCGTCGCCGGTCGCCCAGGGCGTGGAAATCACGGCCATTTCGGCGGGGATGATATTGCCCGTCATATTGGCCGTGCCGTGGCCGCCCAGCGCCATCATCGGCACGACAAGGCCGAGATTGGGCGAACAGCAGCACATCAGCGACATGTGGGGCTTGGCCGCACAGACCTGTGCGACCTGGCCGACCCGGGTGGTGGATTCCTTCAGCACGGTAAAGCGCGGATGCTCGGCGATGCGCAGCAAATCCTCGGTCTTCAGGTCGGTGCCGACCCGCGGCGGGTTGTTGTAGAAGCCGAGCGGAATGGTGGATTGATCGGCGACGTCGAGGCAGAACTGCACGATGTCGGCGTTCGATGCGCAGATATAGGCAGGGGCCGCGATGATCGCCCCGTCCGCGCCCTCGGCGCCGGCCTGGCGCACGTAATCGATGGTCGCCGCCGTCGTCGTGCCGGTGCAGCCGTAATAGAAATGCATCTTCCCGGACCGCATCTTCATGGTTTCGCGCACGATGGCGTGGCGCTCTTCGGCGGAAAGCATCGAGACTTCGCCGGTGGAGCCCATGAACAGGATCGCGGACGTGCCGTTTTCCTCATGAAACTGGATCAGCGTGCGGAAGCCCTCGAAGTCGATGGTGCCGTCGGCATTCATCGGCGTGATGAGGGCGACGAAGGAACCGGTAATCAGTGCGCTGGTCATATCGCTATCTCCTGAAAAATATGCCTCAGATTAGCGCGTTCGGCGGGTGGTGACCAAGATGAATCCATCGGGGCATTTTCGCCCACACGCCTGAATCCACGCCCCGGCCTTGCAAGCAATTGAGGTCCGGTGTCGCCCCAACAGCGGAAATTTCACCATCACTTCGCCAATTTCCGCTCCTGACCCTTAACGGACGTTCTGGCGCGCTGGAATTTGCGCTTTGTTGGACTGCAGAGCGTTTACAGAAGTTCCGTTTTGAGCAGCTACCGTTGCTGTATGACTATGCTAGGTTTTAGGTGAAATTGAGACGCCTTTATCTTGTCAGCCGAGAGCAGTGATTTTGAAACCAAGAAATAAATGGCTTGCTGCTTTCCTTTCCCTGCTAGCGATAGGTCTCGGGCACCTCTACTGCGGACGACCCAGACGTGCCGGTGCGCTGATTGCAGTATATGCGCTCGCACTTATATTTTTCGACAAGGTTGTTTCCCTTTCATCTTCGGTGGGGTTTTATTTTTCGTTTCTTCTAATTGCGGTAGTATTTGTGGCTGCTTGCGCCGTCGATTCATGGCGAATTGCACGGCGCATCGAAAGTATCCAGATCAGATGGTTTAACCGATGGTACATTTACGCTGGCCTCGCGCTCGTTTTCGCGGGCTTGAATGGGCCGGGTGTCCACGGGATGGAAACAACTTGGAGATCGTTTTATTCCGCCAACCAATCAATGGAACCCACTCTGAAGTTTGGTGAGCGTTGGTTCGCCAAAATTGCTGTTTTCACGACAGAAGCGCCATCCCGCGGCAAAATCATCGTCTTGAGAAACCCGCGACGCCCTGAACAAGAGTGGGTTAGGCGATTGATCGGCTTACCGGGTGACTCAGTTCAGTTGGTCAATGGAATCTTGCATGTCAACGAGGCCCCGGCTGAACGGCAAGAGATAGAGCGAACAGCAGATGGGCGTATTCAATATCAGGAGATTCTCCCGGACGGTCGTTCTCATATGATTTTCGAATATTCCGATGCAAAGAGCTTGGACAGCACAGAAGCATTTACAGTCCCCGACGGTCATGTATTCGTCTTGGGAGACAATCGCGACCGGACAAAGGACAGCAGGCACCCGGAATTGGGAACGGTTCCAATTGCGAATATAAAAGGCATCGCAGAAATTATATACTGGTCCGGTGATTGGCAGCGGATTGGCACGGTAATCGACTGAGGCTCAATTCATCTTCCCGGAAGCCAATTCGGAATTAGAAAATTCCGATGATCGGACAATTTCAGCCGGCACCATCGAAGAGTCCGCTTCTGGCGATTAAGCAACGTGAACAAGCGCGACAATCACTTCCGATGTTGCCCCAACTTCAGACATTCAGCGGCGAACTTCCGTTGTCGGGGGTAAAGCGGACTAGGCTGGCGGGTGGTCAGAATGGCTGCTTCTGACCCCTACGTATGGACCGGCTGCTATTCGCAAGAGAGATTTTGCTGGATGTCGGAAGTCGCTTATATGTATCCGGCCTGTTTGATCGGCTCGCGGCCCTGGCCTTGATGGGAGTACGCACGCAGTGTTTGTCTCATTGGCGAACATTTCACAAAAGAAAACGGCGGCCCGGAAGGCCGCCGTTCGAAGTGACTATCGAAGAATAGTGTTACGCGGCCCGCCGCCGTGCAAAGCCGATGCCGACCAGCCCCGCCGCGAACAGCGCGAGACTGCCCTGTCAGGTACGGGGACGCCGTTTTCTCGCCATCGCAATGCCAATCAGGCCGATTCCAAAGACCGCCACAACCGAAGGTTCCGGAATATCGTCGGACTCGGTGAAGACGGCATAAACTCTGCTACCCTGGCTTCCAGTGTTGGTCCCTCGCCCGGTACGTAAATTGCTAACGCTATCCGAACCGATTGTGTTGTTGTTGTTAGCAGTGACCGTGTCGACAAGGCCCGGCAAAAGAGCAAAAGGGATTACAATCTGGCAGGTACCGACCGTGCAGCCGAAAGTGGCCGTCGGGACGGTGTCGAACAGATCGCTTCCGCTATCGATAAAAACCTGATCAAGCAGGGCTTGAGCGGCGGCAGACGCGCTAATTTGAGTCGGGAATGAAAAGCTGGAACTGGTACACCCCCCGAAGAGACCGATGCAGGAACCTTCTTCGAACCGGACATCAAACAGGTTGCCGGCAACGTTCACATTATCCGCCCCGAGCAACTGACCATTATCGACAAGGAGAGTGGGCACGGCCTGAGCCGGTGACATTGCCAAGCCGAGTGCGCCAATACCGATAACGCTCGAAAGCGCGAATGACATAAAGCTCCGCATGGCAGGGAGCTTCCGACGCCGTGCGATACCCAAACCGGCAATGCCCAGGTCGAGGGGCGGGGCAGCCAACGCACCTGCGCCGGTGCCTGCCATTTTGACGATTAGGCGCGCGCTGAATTTTGAGAGATCGAACATCGGGTCACCCTTGGAAATGTACTACGCAAAGGGCTGCTGCACCCTCAGGAGAGTCCAAAGGCAACATCCGTGCCAACTTCGAAAAGTGAATATTATCAACGGGGTACGGTTGCATGCGCGCGTTGGCAGAGGGAAAGTGTAAAATATATCGACATTTATCGATCACGACGGCGTGATTGACGGAGGCGACAACGGATAGGCGCAGCGGCGTCTCTTACCGTGCGCTACACTGTCAGAAGCGGAAATTGCAGAAGCGGAAATTGCGCAACGGCAGGCGTGACGGCGATGGCGCAGCATGTTGTTCGAGAGGCGCCCCACACCGTATACCACCACGCCTGAACATCAGGCTATTGGACGGTCGGCCCTAATCGAAGGACCGGTTCATCAGCTTTTCGGCGTTGCCCTGGTACAGCTTTTTCTGCACGTCGGCCTCGAGCTCCATCCGCTTGAGGGATTCGAACGTTTCCGCCACCGGCGCAAACGGCGCATCGGTCGAAAACACCACGTGATCGGCACCGAAATAGTCCATGCCCGTGGGGAAGGCAGAAGACGAGCCGAACATGGCGGTGTCGCCGTAGAACATCTTGAAATATTCGCCATGGGGTTTTTTGAGCGACGGCAGGACGTTCGAATAGTCCTCATCCGCCGTCCGCGCGCCGAGCACGGCGAGGCCCGCGCCGACGCGTTCCTCGAAATAAGGGATCATGCCGCCGAGGTGATGGGTGAGGATCTTGATCTTCGGATAGCGGTCGAACAGGCCCCACAGCACGAGCCGCACCATGGCGACCGATGTTTCATACGGCCAGCCCAAAGCCCACCAGATCTCGTAGCGGGATTTTTCCTCCGCCGCGTAATCGGTCATGTCGGATGTGCGCGCCGGGTGCATCCAGATCGGCAGGTCGTATTCCGCCATGGCGGCGAAGACGGGCTCATAATCCGCATGGTCCAGCGGGCGCCCCCCCACATTGGTGAAAATCTGCACGCCGACCGCGCCGAGATCGCGCACCGCGCGGTGCAGCTCGTCCATGGTCTCATCCATCGAATGCATGGCGAGCGCGGCGACAAAGCCCGGGAACCGGTCGGTATTCTTCTCCACCATCTCGGCCATGGTGTCGTTGCCGATCCGCGCAAGCTCGATGCCCTGTGCGGGCGTGGTGATGTCTTCCAGCGGCGGGTTGGGCAGAGAAATAATCTGGCGGTAATCGCCGAACGGGTCCATGGCGCGGAACCGCGCGTCGAGATCATGCACCTCTGTCACCGTCTGCATACGCTTGCCGATATTGCCGAGATTTGGCGCGATTTTGCCCATGGCCTTGTAAAAATCGCTCGGGAAAATATGGGTATAGATATCGACGTACATGGACAGTCCCCGGTTTATTTTCAGATATGTTTTTCTTTAAACTAGCGCATCTGTCGGTCAACCAACATACATACCTGTGCCCTGCGCCCTGAATGCAGGGTCGATCGATTTCAGTCCGGAGGACTTCGGGTCGCGCCCGATCCTTCACCGCCGGCATCCGTCGGGCCACGCGCAGCCGATGACGGAGATTTCCTGCAGCAGGCAGTCTCAAGATGACGAATGATCAGGAATCACGTCTCAACCGTCGGATATCTTTACATATAGCGTAACTCAAAGCCCCGCACCCGAACATAACCCATTGATATTGATTAATTTCTGTTTTTGGCACAGGTATTGCATACATGTTAAACTGGAAAAATGATGCATCGCTCAAAAAACCAGTTTAGTAGAAATTCGGCTTAGTAAGTGAGAAACAATGCTTAAAAAATTGTTCAGCGTGCTTGCACTGACGACCCTGTCGGTCGGCTCTGCACAGGCACTCACAATCGATACGTTCAGCACCAACCAGGTCGTTTATGACGGCATTGGCGGTGGTGCCACCTCTTCGACTGTGTCCGATGCATTGAATATTCTCGGCACCGAACGCACGATCTCCGTTGAGCAGCTTGGCCCCGGCGCCACGCCCTCGAGCGTCAGCATCAATGTGGGTACATCGGGTCTGCTGACCCTTGGCAACACGGACGCATTTTCCGTTTCAAAAATCGTCTATAACGGCATCGGCGGCAGCGGCCTCGGCGGGGTGGATGTGACCGAAGGCGGCACCCTCGATACTTTCAGCCTCTTTGTCGTGCTCGGAGATTTCCCGACAGACATCGCTTTGACCGTTTCCGACGGCACGAATACCGCAAGCCTGATGCAAACGACCCCGTTCCTCGCCATAAACGTCCCGCTTCTGTTCGAATATTCATCCTTTGCCGGTGACCCGGTGGACTTCACGATGATCGAGTACATCAGTATCGACCTGATCACGACGCATCCGATGGCGGATCTTCAGTTGGCGATCATCGATTTCGTAGGCACAACCTCCGTCCCCGAACCGGGTGTGCTGGCAGTTCTTGGTTTCGGGCTAATAGGGCTCGGACTGGTGAGACGCAAACGCGCCGCCTGACGCCCCCCCCTCGAAGCAGTTAAACGAAACGGCGGTCAGGATATCCTGGCCGCCGTTTTCTTATGTCCGGCAAAACCCGGTTTCTGCGCCCCCGCCGATCAGCTCGGGTCGGGGGTCGTGCGCAGGTAGGACTTGTGTTCCGTGAAGCCCTTGGGGAACTTTTCCGCGGCGTCTTCATTGGATACCGATGCGACGATGATCACATCATCGCCGGGATTCCAGTTCACCGGGGTTGCCACGGGCTGGCTGGCGGTCAGCTGCATCGAATCGACGACCCGAAGGATTTCATCGAAATTCCTGCCCGTAGTCATCGGATAGCTGATCGACAGTTTGACCTTCTTGTCCGGTCCGATCACGAACACGGTCCGAACGGTCTGGTTGTCCGCCGGCGTGCGGCTGGCCGGATCACCACTGGCACCGGCCGGCAGCATGTCATAGAGCTTCGCGACGTTAAGGTCGGTATCGCCGATGATCGGGTATTGCGGCAACGTGCCCTGCGTTTCCTCGATATCCTTCGCCCAGGCATCATGATTGCTCACATCATCCGCTGACAGGCCGATGATTTTCACATTCCGCTTTTCGAACTCAGGCTGAAGTTTTGCCATATAGCCAAGTTCGGTCGTGCAGACAGGCGTAAAATCCTTCGGGTGCGAAAAAATGATCGCCCAGCTGTCGCCGATCCAGTCGTGAAACCTGATCGGCCCCTGGGTTGTCTGTGCTTCGAAATCGGGTGCGGTGTCGCCTAGTCGTATTGCCATCTTGATTTCCTCTCGGGTTTTGGGCCGTCCCTGCCCTGTTCCTGACGTATGCAGGACCGGAAGCACTGTCAACAGCAACGACCATGCCATCGCGATACAACACCTGTGTGTGCTGACGAAAAGTTTATCCGGTTCGCGCTTTCGGAGCCCTATATGTTAGATAGAATACGTTCTCCGGCTGCCGAACCCGTCAGCCAAACCGGGAAATACCTATGGATATTGCCGCGCCAAGCACGGTCGCGCCGATCGACGAATCGAAATTCCGCGATCCGCTGACCACGGCGAAAGGCGAAGCACGGGCATCCGTCTCGCTGAAGACCCTGAACACGCTGTGGATCAACACAGGCACGCTGTGCAATCTGACCTGCGTGAACTGCTATATCGAATCCAGCCCGACCAACGACCGGCTGGTCTATATCACGACAGATGAAGTCCGGGCCTATCTGGATGAAATTGCGGCAGACGGGCTGGATACCGAGGAAATCGGCTATACCGGCGGCGAGCCGTTCATGAACCCGGACATGATCGATATCATCGACCTCACCCTGTCGCGCGGGTTTCGCGCACTGGTGCTGACAAATGCGATGCGCCCCATGGCGAAGGTACAGGACGGCCTTTTAAGGCTGCGGGAACAATACGGCGATCAGCTCGTCCTGCGCGTATCAGTCGATCATTACGACATCGCCCATCATGAAAAGGAACGCGGGCCCCGGTCATGGCAGCCGGCGGTCGATGGCCTGAAATGGCTGTCGGATAACGGCTTCAACATCAACGTCGCGGGCCGCACGTTCTGGGATGAGACAGAGCAGGAACTGCGGCACGGTTTCGGAGCGATGTTCGCGGAGAACGGTCTGACGATGGACCCGCAAAGCCCGGTCGACCTCGTGCTGTTTCCCGAAATGGATGAAATGGCCGATGTACCGGAAATCACCACGGACTGCTGGGGCATCCTGAACGTCTCACCGGATGCCATGATGTGTGCGTCGTCCCGCATGGTGGTGAAGCGCAAGGGCGCCGACAAGCCCGTGGTCATGCCCTGCACGCTGCTGCCCTATGACGAACGCTTCGAGATGGGCGAAACCCTGGCGGAAGCCGCCGCCGACGTGCCCCTGAACCACCCCCATTGCGCCAAATTCTGCGTGCTGGGCGGCGGCGCCTGCAGCGCGGGTTGATTCAAGGCTGTCCCCCCTGCAAAGGCGGGGGGCATTCTATCAAACGCCGCCTACAGGTTTTTCCCCAGCCAGGCGATCATCTTCGCGAATGAATCTTCGGTCGCCGCGGCGCGGTAACCTGCCTGGTTGGTGAAATTCTGGAAGGCGTGACCCGCGCCTTCATAGGAATGGAATTCATGGGTGATGCCGAGCTCGGTCAGCTTTGCGTCGATCTTCGCCACATCATCGGGGGACGGGTTTTCATCGTCCTTGCCGTAAAACCCGATCACCGGGCCCCGCAGGTCGCCGAGCTTCTCGAAGGGCGGTGCATCGCCATTGCCCCATATCTTGAACATGTTGCCGCCGTAATAGACGACGTTGCATTTGAATGCCTCAATCGACGTCGCACCGAGGAACGATACGCGCCCGCCCATGCAATGCCCGGCAATGGCCATCCGGTCGTTATCGACCGAGTCCATGCCCTGCAACAGGCCGACCGTCGCGTTCAGATCGGCAATGATCTGGACATCATCCAGCTGCTTGATGGATTCGCGCGTATCCTCGCCTTCGGGCCGGCGGTGATGGAGATGCGGTGTCGCCGCGACATAGCCATGGCCGGCGAGATCCTGAACGAACTTGGTCGTCGCCGAATCGTTGCCGGCGCGGTGATGGGCGACGACAATTGTCGGATGCGGTCCCGGCGTGGCGGGCTCATCGATAAAGACACTCATCGTGCTGCCGTCGATGGTCAGCGATTCCCAGCGGGCATTGGACGCCATTTGAGCTTCTCCTCGTTAATTCATCCCAGAACCTAGAGCGCCGGCCAAGCCGGGTCCAACACCAATATACACGCCTGCACGCACCGGGAACGCTACCCGGATACCGCCGTGTCCCGGCTTGCCAACATCACTGCGCATGGATAATGTTTTAAACATTAGGTTCCGAAGTAAATCGGAAATACGCAAAAAATACCGCGACAGGGAAGATAAAAAACAATGAAGCTGCAGGGACAGGAAATCGACGTCGTTCGCAAGGGTTCCGGCCAGCCGCTAGTGCTGCTGCATGGCGGCGGTGGACCGATCGCCTCCATGCCGTTCGCCGACAAGCTCGCCGAAAAATTCGAAATCATCGCGCCGACCCACCCCGGTTTCGCGGGCAGCAAGATCCCCGATCATTTCAACCGGATCGACGATCTGGTGTACCTGTATCTCGACCTGCTGGACGAGCTGGACCTGAACGATGTCATCCTGATGGGCTTTTCCATGGGCGGCTGGACCGCAGTCGAGCTTGCCACGATGAATTCAACGCGGCTGTCCAAAATGATCCTGGTCGACCCTGTCGGCGTGAAGACCGGCGGGCGCGAAGACCGTGACATTGCCGACGTCTTCGCGCTTCCGGGCGAAAAGCTGGCGGAACTGATGTTTCATGATACCTCTCTTGCCCCCCGCCCCGCCGACATGCCGGAAGACCAGTTGCAGATCATGGCCGCCAACCGGATCGCGCTCGGCGTCTATACGTGGGATCCCTACATGCATAATCCGAAGCTGCCGCACCGGCTGCACCGGATCAAAATGCCGACCCATTTCATCTGGGGCGAAAGCGACGGCATCGTGACCGTCGATTACGGCGAGAAATACTGCAAACTGATCGACGGCGCGACCATGACCGTCATCGAAAAAGCCGGCCATTCGCCGCAGATGGAACAACCCGACGCCTTCGTCGACGCCGTGTTCAAATTCGCAGGCTAAAAACAAAGGGAGCGACACGATGAAATCCTGGTGGTTTACCGAAGATTGCTATCCGCACCTGCCCGACGAAAGCACCTACCGGTCGATCCGCGTCGATCTGCCGAACGAGCATTGCGACCCCGAGGTCGCCCATGATCTGTATAACCGTTATCTCGACCTGTGGTGTGCGTGCGACGAGATCGGCCTCGGCATCATGCTCAACGAGCATCACCAGACGGCGACCTGCATGGTCCCGGCAGCCCCGATCATGCTCGGCATTCTTGCCCGCCAGACATCCAAGTCCCGCCTGCTGATCCTCGGCAACCCATTGCCGAACCGCAACCAGCCGGTGCGCGTCGCCGAAGAAATGGCGCTTGTCGACGTAATCTCCAAGGGACGCGTCGAGTGCGGGTTCGTGCGCAGCGTGCCCTACGAAGCGGCGGCGGCAAACATCCTGCCCTACAAGGGGTCGGAGCGGATGTGGGAAGCCCATGACCTGATCATGAAGGCATGGACCACCCATGACGGTCCATTCAATTTCGAAGGCAAGTATTACCACCATCGCCAGGTCAATATCTGGCCGCGCCCCTATCAGCAGCCACACCCGCCGGTCTGGATCACGATGGGCAGCGCCGGATCGGCGGTGCCGGTCGCACAGCACAAGCATGTCGGGGCCGTCTTCCTTGCAGGCTACCCCCGGATTCGCAGCGTGTATGACGGCTATCGTCAGGCTTATCTCGATGCTCATGGCACCCATGCGCCGCTCGACCGCCTCGCCTATCTCGGGCTGTGCTATATCGGCGAGAATGACCGCGAGGCCGAAGAAGGTGCGCGCAAGCTATTGTGGTACATGGAAGCCAACAAGGTGCCGCCGGAATGGAGCAACCCGCCCGGCTACCACCCGCCGCCGGTTTCGGCGCAGGTGATGAGAGGCGTGACCGGATCGGGTGTGCCGACCAACCCGACGCTGGAAGAACAGATGGCCCGCGGCAACGTGTTTGCGGGCACACCGGACCAGGTGTTCGAACAGATAAAATCGTTCTGGGAATATTCCGGCGGCTTCGGCCACATGCTGATGATGGGCCAGGCCGGGTTCCTGTCGGATGCCGACGCGCTCAAATCAATGAAACTCTACAAGAGTGAAGTCGAGCCGCGGCTGATCGAACTGGCAAAGAACGCCGATCCCGCGGAGCTGTGGGAAAAGAGCAAGGCGATGCCGATCAAGGAAGGCGTCGACCTCGGCAATTTCGGAGTCGAATTCGTCCGCTGATCCCACACTCCTTCACGCACATACCAAACGAACGGAACCGCGCTTATGACGACCATGAGGACCTGGTTTTTTACCGAGGACTGCTACCCCGACCTGCCACCGCAGGATGAATGGGACTCCATTCGCGTCGAACTGCCGAACCAGCTCTGCGAGCCCGAAAACGCCCATCGCCTGTATAATGAATATCTCGATATCTGGTGCGCCGCGGATGAAATGGGCCTCGACATCATGGTCAACGAGCATCACCAGACGGCGACCTGCATGGTCCCGGCAGCCCCGATCATGTTGGGCATTCTTGCCCGCCAGACCAAGGATGCGCGCCTGCTGATCCTCGGCAACCCGTTGCCGAACCGGAACCAGCCGGTACGTGTCGCCGAGGAAATGGCGCTGATCGACGTGATTTCCAAGGGCCGGCTTGAATGCGGGTTCGTACGCAGCGTTCCTTACGAAGCGGCGGCGGCGAACATCCTGCCCTATAAGGGATCCGAGCGGCTGTGGGAATCACACGACCTGATCATGAAGGCGTGGACCACCCATGACGGCCCGTTCAATTTCGAAGGCAAGTATTACCACCACCGCCAGGTGAATATCTGGCCGCGCCCCTACCAGGATCCGCACCCGCCGGTATGGATCACGACCGGCGGTGCAAGCAGCACCGACCCGGTGGCAAAGCATGGCCATGTCGCGGCCATCTTCCTGGCCGGGTATTCGCGCGTGCGGCCGATTTTCGATGCGTATCGCGAAAACTATCTCAAACATCACGGCACCCATGCCCCGCTTGACCGGCTGGCCTATTGCGGGCTGGTCTATGTCGGCGACGACGAAAAAGCGGCCGAAAAAGGCGCCAACGAATTGATGTGGTACATGCAGGCAAACAAGGTATCCGAACCGTGGAAAAACCCACCCGGATATCATCCGCCGCAGGTTGCCGCCGGTATCATGAAGGGCGCACATATTTCAGGCACCGGTGCGGCCTACAGCACGGACCTCAAAGAACACATGCGCCGCGGCAACGTTTTCGCCGGCACGCCGGACCAGGTCTATGAACAGATCAAGGCTTTCTGGGAATATTCCGGCGGGTTCGGTCATATGCTGATGATGGGCCAGGCCGGTCACCTGCCGAAGGATGACACGCTGCGCTCCATGCAGCTTTATGCCGACGAGGTCTATCCACGTCTGCGCGAACTGGCCGCGACCTGGAACCCCGAAGAGATCATGGAAAAGCGTAAATCGATGCCGGACCAGGACCATGCGGACATCACGGACCTGTCCGTTGATTTTGTGAGGTAGAAGATGGCGGATATTCAATCGGGTTTCGTCGATGTAGACGGAATCAACACCCATTATCTCGAAGCCGGCGACAGGAACGCACCGACGGTCGCCCTGCTGCATTCGGGCGAGTTCGGAGGCTGCGCAGAGATCAGCTGGGAATTCACAATTCCGGCACTGGCCGAGCATTTCCACGTCGTCGCGCCCGACTGGCTCGGCTTCGGGCGCACCGACAAGATCTACGACTTCGCCGATCAGCGCAGCCGGGTCTACCGCCACATGTCGCGGTTCTACGAAGTGATGGGAATCACGGAAGCCGACTTCATCGGCAATTCAATGGGCGGATCGAACCTCGCGCGTATCATTGCCGCCCCGCCCACGATCCTGCCGGTCCGGTCCGCGATTCTGTGTTCCGGCGGCGGCTTTACCCCACTGACGGAAGAACGAAAGGCCCTGCTGGCCTATGACGGCACGCCGGGCGCCATGCGCGCGCTGCTGCATGCAATGCTCGATGATCCGAAATGGGGCGACGACGAGGCTTATGTCGCAAAGCGCCAGGAAATTGCCCTGCTGCCGGGCGCATTCGAATGCGCGTCCGCGCCACGTCTGAAACGCCCCGAACCGGAGCCTGAGAAAAAGGCAGAAAAATCCGGCGATCAGAGCTTCGGCATTCCGGACAACACGGTGTATGAAAACGTCGAGGTACCGGTGCTGATTATCGCAGGGGCCAACGACCCGCTGCGCGAACCCGGCTATTCGAACGGCCTTGCGGAGCGCATTCCCGATAACGAGCATCACGTCTACGAGAATTGCGGACACTGCCCCAATATCGAGTGTGCCGATCGCTTCAACGCCCATGCGATCGATTTTCTCAAGCGGGTGCACGCACGCTGACCTGACGCTTCAGATTTCATTACGCCGAACGATGTTGCGCACCGCGTCACATCGCCAAAAGTTGAACCCCCGTGATTTTCCATCCGGCCCGATGAGGCATAGCCTCTTCGTCATCCGATGGAGAATGCGGGAATGGCAGCCGGCGGCAACCGAAACATACCGATTGTCGAAGACGACAGGGAATTTCGCCAGACGCTGGCGGAGCAACTCCGTCTTCATGAAGAATTCGACGTCGAGGAAGCCGGAACCGGCGCCGACGCAGTCGCGGGTGCCGAAAAGAACGATTACAGCGCAATCCTGCTGGATGTGGGCCTGCCCGACATGGATGGTCGCGATGTCTGTCGTCTGCTGCGGCGAAAAGGCGTCCATGTACCGGTGATTATGCTGACCGGCCTGAACGGCGACGCGGATACCGTTCTCGGCCTGGATTCGGGTGCCAATGACTATATCACCAAGCCTTTCAAGCTGGGCGTATTGCTCGCGCGGCTGCGCGCCCATATTCGCCAGCACGAGATGAGCGAAGATGCCTCCTTCGCTGTCGGCCCGTATGTTTTCCGCCCGGCGATCAAGATCCTGCAGCGCAATGACGGCGGAAAAGACATCGGCCTGAGCGAAAAAGAAAACGCGATCCTGAAACAGCTTTACCGGGCGGGCGATACCGCGGTGTCCTGCGAAGTACTCTATGCGGATATCTGGGATCACTCGGCGGCACTCATGACCCACACCCTGCAGACCCACATCTATCGCCTGCGTCAGAAGATCGAGGAAAACCCGTCAATGCCCAGCATCCTGCTGTCGGAACATGGCGGCTACCGGCTCGCACGATGAGAACCGTCCTAAAAACAGCCCCCGGAAAACAGTCACGCAATCGTTATCGCAAGTTACGCGTAGCCGCGGAGACACTCAGGTAGGGTGAATTGTCATTTTCAGCCGGGGGCAATTTTCAAGGCGACCGCCGCCCCCCAATCACTAACCTCTTAGGGAAGGGAGGACTCGTATGAAACCTTTTAAATCATCGCTTCTGTCATCGGCCGTGATACCCGCGGCACTTCTGGCCGCCGGCGTATTGTCGGCGCCGGTCGCCGCGACTCCGGGCGCAACCCCGTCCGTACAGGTCGCGGCCAATCCATGCGCGGCGAAGAACCCCTGCGCTGCAAA
>ERZ807291.3200-NODE-3200-length-23591-cov-26.736446_pt1 | contig 23591 bp, 20 predicted proteins | sample MGYA00521257_ERZ807291 | MGnify/ENA primary metagenome ERZ807291 (study PRJEB31413, sample SAMN03169783) | marine metagenome | biome: Marine; feature: Water; material: Subsurface seawater | place: North Sea | collected 2011-04-28 | depth 1 m m ... | reverse complement strand
GCTCCAGAAGCCAAGGAAGAAGCTCCTGCTGAGGAAAAGGCACCCGAGCCCGAAGCTAAGGCTGAAGCACCTGCGGAAGAGGTAAAGGAAGAAACTTCCGAAAATACCGAGGAAGGGGATAAGCCTAAAGCGAAGGCAAAATCCAAGAAAAAAGAAAAAACGGAGGAAGAAGAGAAGTCAGACTCCTGATTTTCTCTTTGTTAATTCGCCGCTTCTTGGGAATGCCACTTCTCCAATCCGATGATCCGGATGATGACCACTCAGTTGCGTTTCGACGTCTTATCTCTCTTTCCACAGACTGTTGAGGCGTTTACTCAGGACAGTATAGTTGGCAAAGCGATTGAGCGTGGATTGATTGATGTTCAATCCCGTGATATCAGGAATTGGGCGAAAGGAAAGCACCGCGAAGCAGATGATCGCCCGTTTGGTGGAGGTGCTGGGATGGTTCTCAAACCGGAGCCCCTTTTTGAGGCAATTGATGAGGTTTCCACCCCCCAATCCACCGTGGTCTACATGGCCCCGGATGGCGAAAAATTTACCAGTAAATTAGCCAAAGAATTTTCCCAATCCGAACACCTGGTCCTGGTAAGCGGTCATTACGAAGGAATAGACCAGCGGGTGCGTGACCATCTTATTCACCGAGAAGTAAGCATTGGGGACTATGTTTTGACCAATGGAGCTCTGGCCGCCAGTGTAATGATCGATGCGATCGTCCGGCATGTGCCTGGTGTACTTGGCGATGACCAATCGTTGATTGGAGAATCATTTGAGGATCGGTTGCTGGGCTGCCCCCAGTATACCAGACCAGAAGAATTTAGAGGATTTAAAGTGCCCGAAATTTTACTTTCGGGAAATCACGAGGCTATCGCTCGTTGGCGCCACGAACAACGCGTGGAAAAGACGAGAAGATTACGCCCGGACTTGGAAACTATCACCAATCAATAAGGAACAGAGAACATGAATGAGCAATTGCTAAGTGAAATCACTAACGAATACCTGAAGGAGGGACGCGACCAATTTAAAGTTGGGGACGGGGTCAAGGTTCATGTTCGTGTTCGTGAAGGCGACAAAGAGAGAATCCAGATATTTGCTGGTATCGTGATTGCCCGTAAGGGGTCCGGTATACATGAGACTTTTACAGTGCGTAGAATTGCGTCCGGCGTGGGTGTGGAGCGGGTATTTCCAGTCAATTCACCCCTGATCGACAAGATCGAGATTGACCGGGAAAGTATCACCATGCGTGCCCGTATGTACTACCTGCGCGACCGGGTCGGTAAGGAAGCCACCAAGGTTAAGGAAAAACGGCTCTACGAAGCAAAAAGGAAAAATTAATCCTTTCCTCTTTCCCCCGTTTAATCCCTAAGCAGGTTTATCCGCTCGGGGCACAAAAATTGGTCGAGCATCAGGCTGCCATCTGCAAAAGTGGCATCCTCTTGGTGTGCCCCTAGGATATCCTCATAAATGCGGTAGACTTTGCTGCCGTATGCAGAAAGGGAAAAGTTTTCTGCGACCGCAGATTGGTTTGCTTTAATTTTTGTTTCATCCAGCACCCCAAGGTTAGCCTGGTTCCTCACCCAATCAAGGGCATCCTTGGATGATATTATTTTGAGAATTGCCCCTTTTTGCATGGTCTCATTTAAGCGGCCAAAGCTGACTCCTTTATCCGTACTGATCGATCGCATTGCTCGATCTAGACCATCTGCTGGGATCGGCCTTTGGTACTTGGCATATGTCCTGGTAAGCATGCCCGAAACTGCGCCTTTTAAATCCTCCAGGTCTAGCAATTTTTGCTCGATCCAGAGTTCGTTGTAGAGGTGGTCCAGTTTGATTCCCAGTTCAGAGAAATCAGCAGTAATTTCGGTAATATTTCTACCGCAGAGACTTTTTCCAAATGTCCAGGGCTCAAGAAATCCAAGCCCAAATCCCTCGGCCACGCTTACATTGATGATCGACTGGGCATGGTTGACCAATTCGGCAAAGGTGGCATCGGTCTGTTCATTCAATCCAAAGGTAAGCCCCAGCCTGTTCTCCCTGGCGAATTCAATCCACGATTGATAGACGGGCTGAAAGGATGGATTGGTAGGACCCAGACTGTTTGCGAAATGAAATTCCGGATGAGTTCCGGCTAGCAGGGCCAATTCTCCAAGGTTTTTTCTCCTTACTGCCCGGACGGGGTAGAGGAACAAATTCTCGGGAATCTCACTGAGGTGGTTCCCTGGTTTCGATTGCCTAAGGTCAGGCGGTTGGGCTATGGCGTTGGCAAGCAGGTGAACCGGGCTGGCCAACCCGCCAACAGTGGATTGAAGGAAATGCTGGTCCCGCCGGTTGAGTACGGCATAGTGAATCTGTGGGGCTATGGGATAAATGAGGTCGGTTGACCCGCCCAAATTACAAAAATTTTGAGGTCTGCCATCCTCGGCAAAGTCGTGAGGTTGTAAAAGCATACGGGCACCAGACCTGGCAAGTTCTGCAACCGCACCACTTAGCCCCGGGTTCTTTCCCAGGGAATGGTTATGGATATGCCAAAGATCGGGCAGCCCGCCCAGTGCCGATCTGGCGATTTCCTCCATCCTTTCGCGGAGAATTTTGGGATCCGGGGAATCCTGGGCATTTGCATAGTCCAATCCCTCGACCACCCGTACATTTTCAAGGGAACCTCCAGCATAGGGTCTGCCCGACAGGACCACCCACTGGTCGGGACATAAACCGTTTTTTTTCCAAGCTTGTACGGTGTTTTCAATTACCCGGGTCACTCCACCTGGTTGTAGGTGGTAATGGACCAGAGCGACTTTCATTTGGTCACCAGAGCAGGTTCAGGAAATATCCGGACGGTTGCGGTATCCCTCGATCTCAGTCATAGGCGGGCGTTCCTCCTCCACAACTTCCTGGATTAATTGTCGGTAGTTCCCGTCCTCCACTTCGAACCGTCGGTAAAAAGTCTCGAGGTCCGGCATTCTGTCAAGCTTGCCCTGCGTGTGCAAGCGGTTGAAAAAGGTTTGTAATATGCCAAAACTCATTTTGCCCAGAGCGTTAGTAGTCTGGTTGCGGTGTACCCGGCGGTCGAGATCCGTCTGGGCAAAAGTTTCCAGTCCGTAAAGTTGATAAAGATCGAGAAGGTGGGAGGTTTCCACCCCGTAACCGATCGGGAAAGGTATTTTTTCAAGCACCTCCCTGCGGGCAGCATACTCCCCCGAAAGTGGCTGGATAATCTGGGAAAGTTCGGGGTAAAACAAAGAAAAGAGCGGACGGATGAGGATCTCGGTAACCCGGCCCCCGCCACTTGGGCGCAGTCCGCTCGAATAATTGAGCGGACGGTCATAGAAAGCTTTTACGTAGGAAATTTCTTCCCGGTGAATCAAGGGAGCAACCAGTCCATAAACGAATCGTGGATGGATGTTTGAAATATCCGCATCCACATAGCAGATAATATCCCCTTTGAGCTGATGAATTGCTTTCCAGAGGTTTTCTCCTTTTCCGCGTTTGTTTCCCACTTCAGGAAGGATATCGGATGCCAGATAGACATCTGCCCCATAATTGCTTGCCACTTCCAGGGTTTTATCCTCGGAACCCGAATCAATCACCGCGAATTCATCCACCAATGGATAGCGCTCCATCAGTTCGGAACGAAGGATAAGGACTTCCTTACCGATGGTTTTTTCCTCGTTTAAAGTGGGAATGCAAAGGGAAATTTTGAGTCCCTTTTTTTCTTTTTCCTCCACTAATTTGATCAGGTCCCAAAAATCACTGTGATGAAAAGTGTTTCGATCGATCCAGTTGTTTTCCTTCATGCTCATGCTTCGCAAATGCCCTGATCAATCGCCTGGATGAGGGTCACCAATTGGCACATTCCTGAATAGAGGGGGTCAAGCTGAATGGTTTCATTGATCTCCCGCAAATTTTCAACCGTGGTCAGACCAAGAGTCACCGCGGGAAGTCCGCCCAGAATTAAGGCATTTAAATCGCCAGTGCTGGGATCCACTTGAGGGGTTATGCCAGCTTTCTGCATTATCGAACGGGTGGTTTTGACCAGCGGGTGGGTATAAGGAATTCCACAGTTTTGTCTCTTGGCAACCACTTCCATATTAACCAGGGTACCGGTCTCTGCAGAAAATTGCTCGCAGATTTCATTCAATTGATTTTCCATTTGGCCAATAATGCCGTCTTCCTCACTGGTAATTTCAAAACGCAGGCTTCCCTGCCGGGGAGAGGTGTTGTAACTGGACCCGCATTTCAAACCTCCAAAGACCAGTTGAGTTTTTGGTTCCTTGGGAATGGGGATTTCCCGGATCTGGTTAATCAGGCCGGTCAGGTGGCTGATGGCACCCGATGCCCCAAATCTTTTCCAGTCGTAATCACTGGGCACCTGCAAAGTAATTTCTCCGCGCAAGGTGCCCAGGCCCGAATAGCTCAGCCGGCCAAGGGTCGATCCTTCCACACAGATACCGGCACGTACCGGCTGGCTCATGGTTTCAAGAAATCCATGAGCACCTTCGAGGTTTGCCCGGCCAAGGCTTTTACAGTTTGCCACAAGGATGAGGTTGTCCCTCAATTCAATACCCAACTCCTTGAGGAGCCGGGGCAGGGAGATCATGGCCGCTAGGCCGAGGGCATTATCGGCAATCCCTGGTCCGGTCATGGAGTCTGAACCAACCTGAATCTCATGGCGGACTTCGGGAGAAAATACGCAGTCCGCGTGGGCCATGATAAGGATGGAAGACTGTCCCTCCGTTCCGGGTAACTGGGCAGAGGCATTCCCAAATTCATCCACTCCAGGGTTGGACAATCCATTTTCACGGAAGCGGTCAACCACCGTACGGACGCGTTCTTGTTCGCCAAATGTCGGGGAGGGGATTTCTCCAAGCAGCACCGCATCGGTCAAAAAAGAATCCTTCTTTTCGCGAATCTTTTCGGTCCTGCTGGGAAAATCTCTAAGCAGGTCATTAAGCAGGGCTTCAGTATCAATTTGTTCAACAGGCATGTATGTTTGGAATAAGGCTTGGATGTGGATTTTGTAAAGCCTAACCGAAGATTTCGTTTTAGTTGTTGAAATAAAAGTAAGCTTCCTTCATCACCCAAATACAGAGATGTATCAATTTTTCGCTCCTTTATCACCCAGATGGCTAAAAATATAGGATTTGTATCAACCCGTTTTGCCGGGCAGGACGGGGTATCCCTGGAAAGTGCCAAATGGGCGGAAGTGCTCTGGGAAGACAGGCATGTGAGCTATTGGTACAGCGGACAGAGCGACCGCAACCCCGATATCAGCCATGTTGTGCCCGAAGCCTATTTTGGTTTTTCAGAAAATAAATGGATCAATGAACATATTTGGAAAGGGGAACAGCGTGACCGTTTTGTCACGGAGCGTATTCGTGCACTGGCGGATTATTTGAAGAGCACCCTTTACCGCTTTGTGGAAAAATTTGATATCGATCTGTTGATTCCCCAAAACTGTCTGGCTATCCCCATGCATGTTCCCCTCGGTATAGCCCTGACCGAATTTTTGTCTGAAACCCGCATGCCGGCAATCGCCCATCATCACGATTTTTACTGGGAGCGTACCCGTTTTTCGGTAAATTGTATTCCGGAATACCTTGATATGAGCTTCCCTCCCAAACTTGGAAATATGCGGGATGTGGTCATCAATCAGGAAGCCCAGGAGCAATTGGCCCTGCGTAAGGGGTGTGCTTCTTTGGTTATTCCCAATGTGTTCGACTTTGATAATCCTCCCGAAAAGGTGGATGAATATGCATCCGATGTCAGGCAGGAACTTGGACTGAGTGAGGACGATTTTTTCATTTTGCAACCTACCCGGGTCGTTCCCCGAAAGGGTATTGAACAGGCGATCAAGCTGGTAAGTTTACTCAAGGATCCCCGTTGCAAGCTGGTGATTTCGCACGAAGCCGGTGATGAGGGCTATGAATATCTTGGTATGCTTGAACAGCTGGCCAAGGAGGAAGGGGTGGACATGCGGGTCGTGGCAGACCGGGTTGGGGAAGTCCGCCAGCGTGACTCCGATGGGCGCAAGATCTACACCCTCTGGGACCTTTACCACCATGCAGATTTTGTCACTTATCCCAGCACCTATGAGGGGTTTGGTAATGCTTTGCTGGAAGCAATTTATTTCCGTAAACCAGTTTTGATCAATCGATACTCTATCTTTGTTCGCGATATTGAGCCCAAAGGCTTCCGCCTGCTCACCATGGATGGCTTTGTCACACCCACCATTGCCCGCCAAGTGCGGCAGATCCTGACCGATTCAGATTTATCGGATGAAATTGTGAACCATAATTATGAGGTGGCCCGTCAATTTTATTCCTATTCCACAATCCGCAGTAACCTGCGTGCATTCATTGCCGACCTGACCGGTTATTGAAGCCAGATAATTGATGAGTTATTTTACCCAGACTGCAGTCAAGCACATCTCCAGTACCCGGTTAAAGCTTCTTCGCCGGCGCCTAGGAAAGCTCTATGGAATGGACCGGGCGGACCGCTTGCTCGATAGGATGTATCAGATGATCGGCCGATACGGGGTGGGCGTGGGATTGTCCAGCCATTCCAATGCGGGCACCCTTAGCCAGCAGGATGTGGTCCTCATTTCCTATGCCGATATGGTCCAGGCAAAAGGCAGGTCATCCTTGGATGTGTTGCGTGAGTTTTGCTCCCAGCACCTCAAGGGTGCGGTATCTACGGTTCATCTCTTACCCTTTTATCCCTGGACATCGGATGATGGATTTTCAGTGGTTGATTACCGGCAGGTCCATTCCGATTATGGAAATTGGAAGGATATCGAAAATTTTTCCAAAGATTTCCAGTTAATGTTTGATCTGGTGCTCAACCATTGTTCATCCAAAAGTCCCTGGTTTAAAGAGTTTGTCACTGGAGTGGAACCAGGAATGAATTATATCTTGGAAGGGGACCCACAGGCTGATCTCTCCCATGTGGTTCGGCCACGCTCCACCCCCTTGCTTACTCCTTATCAAACGCGTGAGGGTGAAAAAATGGTATGGACCACCTTTAGTGCTGATCAGGTGGATCTGGACTGGAGTTGCCCGGACCTCCTTTTTGAGTTTCTTGATATCATTCTCTTTTACCTGTCGATAGGTTGCCGGATTTTGCGTTTGGATGCGGTTGCTTTTCTCTGGAAAAAATTGGGAACGAATTGCCTGCACCTTCCCGAGACCCATGAGGTCATCAAGTTAATCCGTAATTTTGTGGAAGTGGTTGCCCCGGAGACTATTTTGCTTACCGAAACCAATGTTCCTCACGAGGAAAATGTTTCCTACTTTGGCAAAGGGGATGAAGCCCATGCGGTTTATCAGTTCTCCTTGCCTCCCTTGCTTCTTCACGGGCTTTTGAGGGGAACATCCAAGCATTTGCGCGACTGGGCTGCCCATCTGGCCCCGCCCCCCAAAGGGTGTTACTTCTTGAATTTTACCGCCAGTCATGACGGGGTGGGGGTTCGTCCGCTGGAGGGGATACTCCCCAAGGATGAAGTCCTTTCCTTAGCCCGGGAAATTGAGGGCAAAGGGGGGCAGGTATCGATGAGGAGTATGCCCGATGGATCGGAGTCTCCCTACGAACTCAATGTCACTTACTATTCCGCTCTATCGGACCCCAAACAATCGGAACTTGGGGAAGCCCGCTTCCTCTGCTCCCAGGCACTCGCTTTGTCCCTGCAGGGAATTCCCGCAGTTTATTTTCATTCCCTTTGTGCCACCCCCAATGATCATGAGGGCTTCTCTGAGACTGGCCGTGCCCGTACTTTAAACCGTAAAAAATGGCAACTTGGCGATCTGGAGGGCATGCTTGGAAAAAAGAATACCACGGGATCCAGAGTGTTTGACTGGTATGTCACCACGCTGAGGAAACGGGCTTCCGCCCCTGCATTTCATCCGGACGCTCCACAGGAAATACTGGAATTGGGAGATTCCCTGTTTGGTCTGATCCGCACAAGCCAGGATAGTAACCAGTCCATCATTTGCCTGTTCAATTTCTTGCCCGAAGCCTATCCGGTTCAAGATATGAGCCTGCTAAATGAATGGTTTCCATCCCGAAAAGCCAAGGATTTGATCTCGGGTGGGGAGATCAACTGGGGAGCAGATAATTTGGTGCTCCGGCCCTATCAACCGCTCTGGCTTTTGTCGCATTGAATCTCTTTCTACTCGAACAGGCGGACGAACATGTCGAATGGTCCCGCGAGGATCCACGCACCATTCATTTAAAAAAAGTACTCAAGGCAAAAAATGGGGATCGGGTGGATTTTGGGGTGGTGAACGGATCCCGGGGCAAGGGATCGGTTGGATGGATGGATTCTGGTGCCGTTCACATTTCGCTTAAATGGAGTACTGCGCACTCCAGTGACCTGTTGCCAGTTTCTTTGCTGGTTGGGCTGTCACGTCCACAAACCTGCCGCAAGATCATCGAGCAGGCCGCCGCGTTGGGTGTGCAGGAACTGATCTTTTTTCATGCTGATAAGGGGGAATCCTCCTACGGGGAAAGCACACTTTGGCAGGATGAGTGGTACCGTCTCTTGAAAAAGGGAGCCGAACAGGCATTTTCCTGCCACCTTCCAAGCTGTGTAAAAGTGGATCATCTCGATCTGGCCCTGGCTTCGGTCCAGTCCAATCCCGCGATTCGTTTAGCCCTTGATATTTATGAAGCACCCCGTTCCTTATCTTCGGTCCAGTTGCCTAAGGGGCAGCGGGTGCTACTGGCAATAGGACCGGAGCGTGGATGGTCCGATAAGGAGCGAAAAACCCTTCGCGGTCATGGCTTCGATCTGTGCCACCTGGGGAAAAGGATATTGCGGGTGGAAACCGCCATGGTGGCTTCAGTTGGCTATCTTTCCGCTAATTCCTGGTCTGAACTAGGAGGGTGCGGGGCGTAGCACCGGTGGACGGGAGATCCCCGTTTTTCTTTACCCAATACCCGTAGTGTTTTCCAGCCAGCAAATTCAATTTTTAATTCGCCGGGAGTTTCCAGAATAATCAGGCCATCAGCAGAAAGATACTGGTTACTGAGGAGCAGGCCGAAAATTTTCGGGCACAACTTTTCAATTTCAGAGTAGGGAGGATCGATAAAGATTAAATCATAGGGGTGTTCCGGTTTAATCCTTACAAAATCAACCACATCTCGATGGACCAACCGTCCGGTCTCTCCTTTTAAATTTGCGCTTTTTAGAACGGCAGCGAGGTTGATTTTTAGATGGTTGAAGACCGATCGGTTTTTTTCCACGAAGGTCGAACTTTTCGCACCTCGACTGAGCGACTCCAGTCCATACGCACCCGATCCCGCGAAAAGATCCAGAGTGGATGCATTTTGCACAGAATGAACGATGGAAGAAAAGAGACGCTCGCGCGTGTTCTCCGTGGCGGGCCGGACATCCCCCTTTTTGTCAACCCGCAGGGGAATACCCCGGGCTTTCCCCCCGCTTATGCGCATGCCGCTGGAAAACTTACAGAATACATAGTTCCATCCCTCGCATGGTGTGGAGTTGCCAAGCAAGCCGTTTTTTTCCTACTTTAATCTCAATGACACGCTTTATTCGGGCATTTGCAGAACATTCTCCCACGGAAGTGGGGGAGGAAATCACCCTGCCTGATAAGGAGGCAATTCATCTCTCCCGGGTCCTTCGTCTGCAAAATGGGGATAGCCTGGAATTGCTGGACGGGAAGGGGGGGAGCTTTCCCTCAGTCTGCCTCGAGAGTAACCGGTCAAAGGTAACGGTTCGTGTCTTAAAGCTCGTGCACGATTCCCCTAATCCTTGTTCCATCCGCATGGCGGTTGCCCTGGGCAAGGGAAATAAGTGGGAAGAATTGATCCGCCCCCTGACTGAGTTGGGCGTTGCCCGTCTAACCCCGCTCATTACCGAAAGAACGGAGGGGGCATTTACCATGGCAAAATTGGACGAGAAAAAAGAACGCTGGATAAAGATTGCCAGGGAGGCCTGTAAGCAGTCGGGCAATCCGTGGATGCCCAACTTGGAGGATCCAATCCCTTTTACCAATAAAGTAACCCAGGTCGAGGAAGGCGAGGATTGCTGGATGGGTAGTTTACGGGATGATTCAATCCCATTATCCCCAAAATCCGGAGTTTCATCCCTTTCTATCTTCATCGGCCCGGAAGGTGGGTGGTCTGAAGAGGAGGAGGAAAGTGCCCGTGTCCAAGGATTCTCATTCTTTACTTTGGGGACCCATGCCTTGCGGGTCGAAACCGCGGCAATTAGCGCATTGGCGGTTGCACGTCAGTGCATGCTTTGCTAGGAGAATAAACATGCCGGCGGAGTTTACGGGAGAGCAAAAGCTCAGGATTGTACTGGAGTCCATCATTCGTGGAGTACCTAAAGAGGAACAGTGCAAAAAATACGGCATCTCCGAGGAACAGTTCCAGTCCTGGCATGATCATTTGATCAAGAATGGGGGAAAGATTTATGAGAAGGCATCTTCGCGCCCCAGCCGCTCTCCCCGTACCCGAACGGTAAAATATGTGCCCTGGTATGTTAAGCTTTTCCTGATTCTGAGCATATTCACCAATCTGGCTGCCGCTATTGTATGGGGAGTTTGGTATTTGTCAGTCAATCAAACCGAGCCTTCGGTGCATTCCACGATTGCAGAAATTTCCATTGCGGAACGCAATGAAAGTGTGGACGGTGAGCCTCTTGATGCTCCGTCCGATCTGGAATCATTGATCGAACAGGTGGACAAGTTCGGCAAAGATACCGGAGAGCAGGGAGAGAAAGGTTTGCAGAGCCCAGAACTGGCCAAGAATTCACTGCCCAATCTTGAAGAAATGCTCGCACCCGCCCTTAAAATGCCTGGGCCACCATCGAGTTTTGACCTGGAAAACCGGGTGGAATTCCTCGATCAGACATATGAGGCTAAGCATGTTGTCTATGTTTTGGATGTCGGTTCCTACCAGTTAAAAGGTCCCTACGCTTCCAACCGTTTTGAAAGAATGAAACTGGCCGTGCTTGAGTCTTTGACCAAGCTTTCCGCAAACTCCTACTTCAACCTGGTCCTTTGCTGGAACCTGAGAGAAGCACATGCGTTGGGAAAAACCATTCTCCGTGCAAATGATGAAAATAAGCGCTATGCAACCGAATGGATCACGAGTCTGGGCACCACCCCTGATTTACTTAAGGAGGGAAGAAATCAGTTCTACCCCAAGGAACTTCTCTACGCCCAGGTTCTGCCCGGTGTGATCGGTCCCTGGTACGGCTTGGCCACTGCGGTGAGTTACGACCCGGATGTGGTCTTTTTCCTCGCCGGTAATATGCCGGATTTTTCGCCTGAGGAGGTTTCTAAAAACGATTACAACGGGCTGGGTATATCCCAGTCGGCTAACTCCTTGAGCAGTCCACAGGCCGCGGGGGTAGGCGATGGCCTAAGTTCACTGATTCGTAAAACGGCAGGCATTTGGCTGGTTGCCTTGCAGAGCGAGCGTAATTTGCCAGATAATCAGGAAGAGATAGAAGAGATCGCCCTGAGGCGATTGTCCTTGGACGCGATGCAACCGGAATTGGTCTCTAGGAAATTTTCCATTCCCTGGAATAAAGTGTTTGATAACTTTCTGGCAGGTTTAGAAATGGGCATTTCCAAAATCCCGCGCGTCCATATTTTCCAGACTTTGCCAGAGCATATAAAATGGCCGTCCGCTCTGGAAAACTCGATGCAGGAGTTTTGCGAAAGTACCCGGGGTAGCTTCAACCAGCTCCCTTAATTCTTGCTCTGCTTGCGATGCTGGCGGGTTATTATCGATGCTTCTTTTTTCTCCTCGTACTGCTGGGAGCATCCTCTTTGCCCGCTCAGCAGCCCAAGGCAGAAAATTTAATTGATCTAGAAATATTTGCGGACAGTTCCGCAGTTTCACCTCTTTCTGAGCTCTGGGTGGGGCTGAGAATTTCCCTGTCTCCCCATTGGCACATTTATTGGAAGAATGCAGGGGGCTCGGGTTATCCAACCACGGTTCGCTGGAAATTACCGGATGGGTGGCACGCAGACCCTCTCGAATTCCCGCCTCCCTACCTTTATGAATACGAGGGCATGAGCGGTTATGCCTTGGAAAATAACTTCACTTTGCTTGCCCGGTTGGTGGCTCCAACGGGAATAGAGAATAAAATAGAACTTCATGGATCCTTTGAGGCACTGATCTGCAATGAATCCACCTGCCTGCCTTATGAGTTCCCGTTTTCTGTTACGGTTAAGGGAGCGGACAGAACGCAACTTATTCCCCGTAATGCATCCTTGATCAAGAAGGCGCGAAGTAGGCTTCCCCAAAACATGCCAGAGGGTGTTACCACCCGGGTAACATCGAACGAAAAGAGCGGTAGGCTCTTTTTACAAACCCCGCACTTTTCAGCGATAGCAGGAAGCCAGTTCTCCTTTTTCCCGGACAGCCCCTCAATTTTACCGGATCCGCAAAGCTTTTCTTTTCTTCCCCAAACGGGCACCCTCGAAATAGGATGGGACTATTCCGAGGAGGAGGGCGGAATGCCCGGTTCAATCGATGGAGTTTTGATTCATCCCGAAATGACAGACTCATGGAAACTTTCTGTTCCCTTGCAGGTCAATGAAATGAATGCAGGGCGATCTTTCCTGCCCCCTCAAGAACTTTTACCGGGAAATGATGATCGGTTATTGCATATTCTGCTCGGTCTTGTGTTGATTTCCCTGGCCGCCTGGGCATACGGAAGGTCCCGACAGCCCCTGGCATCAGTACGCGGTTGGCAGGTTTTGGGCCTGATCAGTCTTTTAAGCGGGGTATGGATGGCATATCCAACGGCCCCCTCTTCCTCTGCAGGCTCCCTGGGATGGCAGCCCTGGTCCCAGCCATTGCAGGATGATTTATTGGCCAAGGGAGAGGCGGTCTACATCGACTACACCGCGAAATGGTGTCTCTCCTGCCAGGTCAATAAACGTGTGTATAACGATGGAGCAGTCAGGGATGCCCTGGTTGAACAAAATGTACATTTGCTCCGGGCTGATTGGACAAAAAAAAGTGCGGACATTCTCAAATCTTTACAATCATATGGCAGGGAGGGTGTACCCTTCAATGTATACTATCCGGCGGCTCAGGTTGGCAAAAAAACAGAGCCCATTCATTTGCCCGAGATTCTTTCAGCCAATCAACTGGTAAGAGTGATCACCGAAGAACAGATGATGGACGGTCCGTCGGGCGAAGAGAACCATTTTATTTCCCTGCTTGGTCTGGCATGGCTGGGCGGATTGATCCTCAACCTCATGCCCTGTGTATTTCCGGTGATCGGGCTGAAAATTATGGGCTTTGTCAAACAAGCGGGGGAAGACCGCAGCCTGATTTCCCGCCATGGATGGGTATTTACTCTCGGAGTGGTGCTGTCTTTTTGGGTATTGGTTGGCGTTCTTCTGGTCTTGCGTGACGGATTGGAGCAAAACCTCGGCTGGGGCTTTCAACTGCAGGAACCGGCCTTTGTGTTGGTACTGGCCATTTTGCTTTTCCTTTTTGGCCTGAGCCTGAGTGGGGTCTTTGAGATTGGTCTGTCGATGACGGGGCTAGGGGCGGAATTTTCCCGCAAGCCGGGTTTATCGGGTAGTTTCTTCTCCGGTGTATTGGCCACCGTGGTTGCGACCCCCTGTATGGCTCCTTTTCTCGGGGTTGCGGTGGGAGCGGCCCTTACCATGCCTGCCCTGCCTTCCTTTGCCATATTTACCGCAATCGCACTTGGGCTATCGACTCCCTATCTCCTGCTTGCCAGTTTTCCTGCCTGGCTCGAAAGGCTACCCAAGCCGGGCATGTGGATGGAGTCGTTTAAACAGTTTATGGCCTTTCCGGTCTATGCCACCGTCGCCTGGCTCATCTGGACATTGGACGGATTGCTCTGAACATAAAAAAAGGCTTCTGGGCAACCTGCCCAAAAGCCTTTGATTTAAAGTTGGGAGTTGAAAAAATTAGAGGGCAACCTCGCCCTGTTCTCCAGTCCGTATACGGATCGCTTGTTCGACCGGGATAACAAAGATTTTACCGTCCCCAATTTTTTCGGTTTTTGCGGCTTTAACAATGGTTTCAATAACTTTGTCGGCAATGTCATCGGGAACCGCCACTTCGATCACCACTTTGGGGAGAAAATCGATGGTGTATTCACTGCCACGGTAAATTTCGGTGTGACCTTTTTGACGTCCAAATCCTTTGGCTTCAATCACGGTCATGCCTTCGATTCCAATTTCCGACAGCGCGTCCTTAACATCTTCGAGTTTAAAAGGTTTAATAATGGATTTGATGAGTTTCATAGGTGAAAAATATTTATGTTGTTAGGGTGAAAAATAGATTAACTGAGCGAGTAACCATTCTCTCCATGAGACGCTTGGTCAAGCCCCTTTGTTTCGTCATCATCGGAAACGCGAATGCCCGAAGTAAGCATGGAAATCACTTTTACGATGATGTAGGTGGCCACCACGGAAAGGGCAACCGCAGCAAGGCATCCCTGTGCCTGTATCACCATCTGATCCTGCCATGTTTCATGGTTGATACCCAGCCCGCCAAGCTCACCCTTCCATCCGAGATAGGAAACCAGCAGGGTACCCAGGATTCCGCCCACTCCATGCACGGCGGCTACATCGAGGGAATCATCAATTCCAAGCTTATCTTTGACAAATGCACAGGCGTAGTAACAGATAATCCCGGCTGATGCCCCGATAATGATTGCTCCCAAGGGGCCGACACTTCCCGAAGCCGGGGTAATGGTGGCAAGTCCCGCAACCATACCGGTTACGATCCCGACCAAGCCAGGTTTTCCTGTCTTACGCCATTCCACCAGCATCCAGACTAAACTGGCAGTAGCGGCCGATAAATGAGTGACCAGCATGGCCATGCCTGCACTGGTATCTGCGGCAGCAGCACTGCCGGCGTTAAAACCAAACCATCCGACCCAGAGCATGGCCGCTCCCGTCATCACCATGCCGGGATTGTGCGGGGGTTTCAGGTTCCTCGGAAATCCGTGCCTTCTGCCAAGCATGGCGGCCAAAGTCAGAGCAGATGCACCAGCGGTGGCGTGAACCACGATACCACCGGCAAAGTCTATCACCCCGCGCTCCGCAAGCCAGCCACCACCCCAAACCCAGTAACATACCGGACAATAAACCACCACCAGCCAAAGACCGCTGAATAAAAGAACCGCGGAAAATTTAATTCTTTCCACAAACGCTCCTACAATCAGGGCAGGGGTAATGATGGCAAAAGTCATTTGGAACATAATCCAGACAGTCTCCGGATGGTCCCCATTTAAGGAATCCGCAGTCAGGTGTTGCAGAAAGAATGCATCCTGTCCGCCAATCCAGTCTTTTCCACTGCCCGGGGTGAGCGATAGACTGTATCCAACTGCAAACCAGATAATGGAAGCAAGGCAGGCAATCGCAAAGCAATGCATCAGTACGGAGAGAACATTCTTGGACTGGACCAACCCGCCATAGAAAAGAGCAAGCCCGGGAAGGGTCATGAAAAGAACAAGGGCAGTGGCGGTGAGCATCCACGCGGTATTTCCGCTGTCGAGCGTGGCTTCCTCCTCAGCTGCTTCAGCGGGTATTTCGGCAGCCTCTATGGTGGCATCACCGGAACCCGTAACCGAGGGGTCAATATCTTGAGCGAATAAGAATGGGGCTAGCCCAAGACTCATAAGGAGAAGTAGGTATCTTGAAATCATGGAATTATATAATGGTTCGTGAATTACTGCCTGAATGACTACCCCTACTACCTAGGGAAAAAAGGAATGATTGAGCAAATAAAATTTTATCCGGAGATTTTTTCCTTTTTGCTTTTTAAAAATAAACAAAAAAGCCCGGTCCTGTAAAGAACCGGGCTTAATTTAAAAAGAGTAAGAAAAAAGAGTCGGAATTTTTCTTACCGGATCGAGTTTGTTTTGATCACTCAGTACTGATTAAAGTGCCTCGTCTCCTTTTTCTCCGGTACGAATGCGCACGCACTCTTCCATCGGAAGGATGAAAATCTTACCGTCCCCGATTTTTCCGGTCTGGGCAGCACCTACAATGGCGTCCACTACCTTATCGGTCAAATCATCGGCAACACCGATCTCGATTTTTACCTTGGGCAGGAAATCAACGGTGTACTCGCTGCCCCGGTAGATTTCGGTGTGTCCTTTTTGACGGCCAAATCCTTTGACCTCAGATACGGTCATGCCTTCAACTCCGATTTCGGACAAGGCGTCCTTAACTTCTTCAAGCTTGAATGGCTTGATGACGGCTTTAACTAATTTCATAATTATTTCTTTCGTGTGAGATTAATATATCGTGGGTGGGAAGCTACAGGTTAATTGGTGTAGGCTTCTTGTCCGTGCTCGGTAATGTCAAGCCCACGTTCTTCTTCTTCTTCGCTTACACGGACTCCCATAACTGCTTTTAGTACGGTAAACACAATATAGGCAAAGACAAATGCGAAAACACTCACCAGCAGAGCACCCTTGAGTTGTACCATGAAATCAAAATCTGCAAAGATAGCACAGGCAAGTGTACCCCAGATGCCGCACACACCGTGAACGGAGATCGCACCAACAGGATCATCGATTTTTGACTTATCGAAAAAGGTGATGGCAAAGACCACGATTATACCAGCCACTGCTCCAATGATGATGGCACTGCCAACCGAGACCACATCTGCATTGGCAGTGATCCCAACCAAACCGGCAAGGATACCGTTCAATGCCATGGAAAGGTCAGGCTTTTTCAAGGCAAACCAGGAGGTAAACATCGCACCCAATGCACCGGCACAGGCGGCCAAAGTGGTGGTGGTGAAAACAAGGCCCAGAGCACTGGGCTCAGCCGAAAGCACCGAACCGCCGTTAAATCCGTACCAGCCAAACATCAGCAGAAAAACTCCGATGGCAGCGAGAGGGAAATTGTGTGCAGGGATGGGCTTGATACCGTTCTCAGTGTATTTGCCACGGCGAGGTCCGAGTACCATCACGCAGGCCAAGGCACCAAATCCACCAAATGCGTGAACCACAGTGGAACCTGCAAAGTCTTTGAACCCAAGCTCAGAAAGCACTCCACCGCCCCAGTGCCAGGAACCGGCCACCGGATAAGCTACGCCCACAAAAAGGACAGCGAATACCATGAAAGAGGAAAGTTTTACCCGCTCGGCCACTGCACCGGAAACAATTGTGGCTCCGGTTGCGGCAAACATTGCCTGGAAGATAAAGTCACCAAACCCGGTCATCGCCAGACCCAGGCCGCCGTAACCCCAGGTGTTTCCACCGTCTGCATTGAGATCTCCGATCATACCACCCCAGCTAAACCATCCGTTGAAATCTCCGGGATAATGGGTGTTGAAACCAAAAAACGCATAGGTCAATACACCGATAGATATGATGAACACATTCTTGAACAAAATGTTTACTGTGTTCTTTTTCTGGCACAGGCCCGATTCAAGGGTGGCAAACCCAAGGTGCATTAAAAACACCAGGGCCGCGGCAATCACTGTCCACAGCATGGAAGTGGTGAAGAAGTCATAGGCAGGTGCATAATCACCCTGTGCTTCAAGGAGTTCCATGTAATCATCCACGGGACCTGCTTCCTCTTCCGCAGGTGCATCTTCTGCGTGAACGGGCATGGCACTGGAGAACGCAAGAATGACCGCAAAAAGCATAAACTTCCAAGGAGATGCGCCCAAACTTAACAACTTTAGGGTTTTAGATTTCATTTTTATTAATAATTGATATTCAGTTAGTTAGGATCAAGTTTTGATCGATTTAAATGATATCTTGCATAAGCCGTGCCAAAATTTGCATCTCCGGTAATGTGCTTATTTTTCACCCTTTTGGATTTGCGGTCTGTACAATTTCTGATCACCCCAGACTTTCCATAATTGGTTCACCGGTTGTATTTCTTTCTTTATCCCTCCATTGGCTTGCCCCCATCCACCAAGCCTGCTTGGATGCATCTTTTTTCGGATGCAGGAAGAAGCCATGGAATTTTCCCTTGAACGGCCGGTTCAACGGTCGGGTGCCCGTAGGCCTCTTGCGGAGCGGATGCGCCCTGCAAGCCTAAGCGAAATGGCCGGGCAGGAACATTTGCTTGGGGGAAAATGCCTCCTTCCCAAACTCATCCGGGAAAACCGGGTCGGCAACCTGATCCTCGCAGGCCCGCCAGGGACAGGCAAAACCACACTCGCCAGCGTCATCGCCAAGGAAGGCGGGTGCGAATTACTCAAGGTCAATGCGGTCACTTCCAATGTCGCTGAACTTCGGGAGACCCTCAAACTTGCCCGCTACCACGGCCCGGAAAAGTGCTACCTCTTTGTCGACGAGATTCACCGGTTCAACAAGGCCCAGCAGGATTTACTGCTTCCTGATATCGAATCGGGCGAGGTCCGCCTGATCGGGGCGACCACCCACAATCCACGGTACTATGTGATTGATCCCTTGCTTAGCCGTTCCCACCTTTTTACCCTAAAATCCCTGGGGTTGGAGCAAATCGCCACTGCCTTGTCCGCCTGCCTTTCGGATGAGGAGCGTGGGCTGGGTACGAGAAAGTGCTCCGCGTCCATGGAAGTATTGAAAAGCCTGGCCCTGATGGCAGAGGGGGACATGCGGCGTGCCTATAATTTACTGGAAACCATGGTCGAGGGATTGCCCGAGGGGGCGGAACTCCGGGAGGATGAAGTCGCTGCCTTTGCCCAGGAACGGGGCGTGCGCTATGACCGTGGGGAGGACGAGCATTACGATACCGCATCCGCCCTGATCAAAAGCATGCGGGGGAACGATCCCGATGCCTCGGTTTACTGGCTGGCCAAGATGCTTGCGGGGGGGGAGGACCCACGGTTTATTGCCCGCCGCCTGGTCATTTTTGCCTCGGAGGATGTGGGGCTGGCAGATTCCCGTGCCCTGTTGATGGCAGATGCCGGCTTTCGTGCCTGCGAGACCATTGGATTGCCCGAGTGCGAGCTCAACCTCGCCCATGTTGTGCTCTTTCTTGCCACCTGTCCCAAGAGCAATTCTGCCACCCTGGCGATCGGAGAGGCGAAGCGTGCCCTGCGGGAACAGCCCGTTCAGTCGGTTCCTTCTTCTGTTCGCGACCGGCATGGTCGGAACCGTCAGGACCGTGAGGAAGGCGAGGAGGGCTATCTTTACAGCCACGAATTCCCCGAAAATATATCCGGTCAGCAATACCTCGAGAAACCACTCCATTTATACCACCCCAAATCATCGGGTGCAGAATCCGCCATCGCGGAAAGACTGGAGAAGTGGCAATCCCTACGGGATTTCCTCAGGAAATAGAACTACTCCTGGTCGGAAGTCTTGCCTTTCCAGCTTGAACTTTTCTTGGCTGCCTGACGGCCCTCGTCCGGGTTGCCGGCATCTCCGCCCATCGCGATCATTTCGGGATAGGTATCGTCCCACCACTTGTCATAAGCCTTGTCCAGTCTGGCGACCACTCCCGGCCTCTTATCGGCCAGATCGTTGTTACAGCCCGGATCTTTCTTCACATCAAATAAGACCCACCTGTCCTTCGGGCTGATTCCCCAGTGGTACTGGGCGGTCCCATAGGCGTAGGTATGATGGGATCGTCCTTTCTCAATTGCCTGCAGGGCCATGCACTGGCTCATGTACTTCAGGCAGTCCTTGTTCCCACAATGGTGGCTGCGAAGCATCAGGAAATTTCCCTGCCTTACGCCTGCCATCGCATACTTGTGATGCTCGGCAAATCCGCTCGGCCAGCGGGCCACATGGTGGAAGAGAATCCTGTCCTTTTGCCAGTCCCTCTCCTGTCCTTTGCTCTCCAGCAGAGGGAGCAGGTTGTGTCCTTCCAATTGGGGCTTCAGATTTGCGGGGATCTTGGTACCGGTCAGTTCACAGATGGTGGGGAAGACATCAAGGTGGGCAGTTAAATTATTTAGGATTCTTGGTTTCCATTTGCCTGGCCATCTCCAGAAGGAAAAGGCACGGGTTCCCCCTTCCCAGGCGGAGCACTTGGGGCCGCGCATCTTGGCATTGTACACATCCAGGCCCTCGGTTACCCCATTGTCGTTTACCATGATCACAATGGTGTCCTCGTCCCGCCCGGTATCTTGTAAAAATTTCATCAGGCGGCCGAGGTTGTAATCGATATTTTCCACCATCGCCAGGTAGGTGGCATGGGTATCATTCAGTCCGGCATCGCGGAAGGGTTTGATGAATTTTTCCGGTGCCGCCAGGGGCGTGTGGGGGGAGTAGGTGCAGAGGTAGCAAAAGAAAGGATCATCCCCCGCTTCCTCGATGAAAGTCATGGTCTCATCAAAGAACACATCCTCGCGGTATCCCTTGGTTTCCATTCTCTTGCGGTTACGGATGAAGGTGGTGTCGAAATGTTTCAGGGGTCCCGCCTGGTTGGTGGAGCACCAGTCAAACCCCTGTCCGTCCGGTCCCGGCTCATTCCCCAGGTGCCACTTGCCCACAAACCCGGTGCGGTATCCATTTGCTTTTAAAAGTTCGGGAAAGCAGACCACTTTTTCAGGGAGTTGCTGGCGCGGGGGAATGGTGTGGGTCACCCCGGTGCGGAATTCATGCATCCCGCTAAGCAGGGCGGCACGGGTGGGCGAGCACGATGGGCTGACATAAAAATTATCAAAGCTTACACTTTCCTCCCTCAGTTTATTGGTGTGCGGAGTTTTGAGATAGGGGTGTCCATGGGCATTGACATCCCCATATCCCTGATCATCGGTGAGGATGAAAATAATATTGGGACGTTTGGCGATTCCCAGCAGGGGAAGAAGAAAGAGTAGGGCGAGAATGGGCTTTTGCATAGAGGCTAAGTAAACCTCTTTTGGGACAGGCAAATCAATCAAATAAATTGGGAGAAAAAATTTCTCTCATTGACCCATCCGCCGAAATTTTGAGGATGTTTGGATTGAAAGATTTATCCACCAGCGAACTGCTTGAGCTGGCATCCCGTTTTCAGCTGGATGGTACTCCCGCTTCCGCCGAGCCCTTTGGCAATGGCAATGTAAACGACACCTTTTTGCTCACCACTGTTTCTGGTCACCGCTACACCCTCCAGCGTATCAATCATGATGTGTTCAAGGACCCCGTCTCCCTGATGGAAAATTTTGCCCGGGTGACCAGCCATCTCGCCCAAAAACATGCCGATGGGCAGACCACTTTGCAGACCCTCGTACTCGTGCCCTCCCAGGATGGATCAAGCTATCTCACCGGTGAGCATGGCAACTACTGGCGGGTGACTGAGTATGTGCCAGATGGACTGTCCCTCGAAGTTCCGCAATCCCGCGAACATGCCTATGAGGCTGCCCGTGCCTTTGGTGATTTCCAGTACCAATTAAGCGATCTCCCGGGCGATCCCCTGATCGAGACCATTCCCGACTTTCACAACACCGAGTCCCGCTACCGGGCATTTGTGCACGCAGTCGAGCAGGATGTTTGCGGGCGGGCAGGGGAGTCCGCCGGTTTAATTTCCTTTGCCAAGGAAAACGAACATCTTGCCGGTTTGATCCGCTATGCGGACTTTCCCACCCGTACGGTGCACAACGATACCAAGCTCAATAATGTTCTCTTGCACGAGCAAACAGGCAAGGGCATCTGTGTGGTTGATCTGGATACGGCGATGCCCGGCTGTGCCCTGCACGACTTTGCCGATCTTGTACGCACGGCAGCCTGTTCCTCCGAGGAGGACGAACCGGATATTTCCAGGATTCATTTTTTGCCTGATCGGTTTTCCGCCCTGGTTGAAGGGTACCTCGCCGGGGTGCATGATATGCTCGAGCCCAGGGAGATCGAGCACTTGGCGGTTTCCCCGCAGGTGATCACCTATGAATTGTCCCTGCGCTTCCTGACCGATTTTTTACAGGGCGATACTTATTTCAAGGTAAAGCGACCGGGCCACAATTTTGAACGTGCCCGTGCCCAGTTTCAATTGCTCCGCTCGATGCAGGAACATGCCTCGGCGATGGAGGATATGGTCTCCGCATCCCTCGCCTCCGGAGCCTGCTGAATTCTCCATCGCTTGGTTGGATCTAGCGGATTTTTTCGTCCGGTAATTCTCCCTTGATCCCCTCGTCCATGGGCATGAGGTCAGGCTTGCCCGCATGCGCCTGAGCGATCAACCGGTCCAGTTCCGTGCCCAGGCGGGCGATCAATTTTTCCTGTCCCTGCTGGGCGATCAAATTGGTGGTTTCTCCGGGATCGTTCTGTAAATCATAGAGCTCGGCCATGTGCCGGTCGGGCGATCCATCCCCATGGGGATAGCGGATATATTTCCATCTGTCCGTACGCAAGGCACGCACATTTGGGGTGTAGGGAAATTGTTTCTCGTAATTATACTCGTAGTACCAACTGGTTCTCCATTCGGTGTCTCCCGTGCTTACCAACTTCTTCCACGATTTCCCCTGGGTGCTGGGCAAAGATGGAGCGTTGCAAATTTCCAAAATGCTGGAGGCAAAGTCCAGGGTGAGGGTCTGGGCATCAATCACGCGGCCTGCACCGATCAGGCCGGGGTAGCGCACAACCAGGGGAATACGCAGGGATGGCTCGTGCCCGGTGCGTTTGTCCACCATCCCATGCTCGCCCTCCAGCAGTCCATTGTCACTGGTGAAAATAAACAAGGTATCGTCCAGCTTGCCCACACTTTGTAAATAATCATAGATTCTGCCCACCGAATCATCGACGGAAAGAATCGTCCCCCAGTATGCCCGGACCATGCGTTCAAAATCGAGCATCGCTTCGGCCGAGCGGTCAGGGAATTTTTTTCGCCAGTCAAAGAGCGGTCCATAGATCCCGTGCCAGGTATTGAGGCGCTGTTTGATCCATGTAGGTTTATCATCCAGGGAAAATGCGGTGGTCGGGTAGGGCACCCGTACATCATCAAAGGCGTTTTCATACTTCGGTTCGGGGAAGTAAAAGCTGTGGGGTGCTTTGTGCCCGAGCATCAGGAGGAAGGGTTGATCGGAATCGGTTTCCTGCTCCTTCATCCAGTCAATCGCCATATCGGTGACCACAGTGGTGTAGTACCCGGGCACCACTTTTCGTTCCCCATTGTTTGCCCGGAATTCAGTATCGAAATATTTTCCCTGCCCCCGATGAGTCACGAAATGGTCAAAGCCCGGGCGCTTGCTGTCATCCTCCTCTCCCATGTGCCACTTCCCAATGTATGCGGTGGCATATCCTTCCGCCTGTAACTGCCTGGGAAAGGTGGGGAGATTCCGTGGATAATCGGTAAAATTATTGACCACCCCGTGGGTATGGGCATAGAGCCCGCCGAGGATGGATGCCCGGCTGGGCGAGCACAGGGAGGTGGTACAGAAATGATTTTTGAACAGGGCACCCTCATCTGCCAGACGGTCAATCCGTGGAGTCTCTAGGTGCGGGTGTCCCATACAACTCAGGGCATCTGCCCGTTGATCATCGGTCAGAATAAAGACCACATTGGGCCGCTTCGCCTGAAGCAGAGTCGAACTAAGTAGAACACCGAAAAGAAAGAGCAGTGTGCGGACAAATAAGAAATTTGAAAAATGGATCATAGTTAGGAGAGAATCAGAATATTAATTAAGACTCAAAAAAGTTTTTTCGATCATTAGACCGTTTTGTCGTACAAAATTGGCATTGACCGGAGTATTAT
>ERZ807291.3193-NODE-3193-length-23627-cov-7.650857_pt1 | contig 23627 bp, 21 predicted proteins | sample MGYA00521257_ERZ807291 | MGnify/ENA primary metagenome ERZ807291 (study PRJEB31413, sample SAMN03169783) | marine metagenome | biome: Marine; feature: Water; material: Subsurface seawater | place: North Sea | collected 2011-04-28 | depth 1 m m ... | reverse complement strand
AAGACTGCAAATGGGTAATAACTTAGGATATGACGAGGCTTTTCGGGCTTTTCGTAATTTAGAACATCGTTTCGATTTATTTGCTCAAAAGATTCAAGGAGTCTATGTTTGGGATCACCTGCGATTTAAGATATGGAATGAGATCCTTAGTGAAGTGGGTTTTATGGAAAAAGCTCATTCCAAAAATATTGGCTTTCTTGGTTTGGTCAGCAGAATAACCGAGTTCATTAGCTTACTATGGAATTCTTTTTTCATGAATCCTTTTACTTTCGGTGAGCGGGAGTTTTTGTTCATTGGTGCTGGTTTAAGCCGTAAGAAAAAATTGAAAAATGGTCGATGGGAAGATATCTGGTGTGATCTTGTAATCGATCACCTTGGCCGAGACCGAAGTGTTTTGCTTGAGGAACCTTTTCTGGGTAGGCATGGGCTTTTTAATCATACAGAACATCTTGCCAGTACTTCCTGGATTAAATTGTCTTATGGATGTGCATATTTTTTTAAAAGGTTCTCATCCAATGCTTTAACACTTGAGGAGTTGAGTTTTCTTGAAGAGGTTGATAGTTCCGTCTCTAAAACTTTTAAAATTCCACCGCTTCATCTAAAAAAAAGAGTTTTAGATGTCTTGCACAAACACAGGTTAGTGCAGCCTAAAATAATAAAACTATTCAAATCGGTGAGGCCCAAAGCCATCTTTATGGTTTGCAGTTATGCTGGCCGAGAAATCTATATTGAAGCAGCTCAAGCACTATCAATTCCAGTCATTGAACTACAGCATGGGTCAATTACTCCCTACCATGTTGGCTATTCGTTTGATCGGGGAAGTTTCAAGTGCCTCTCGCCTAATTACTTTTTAAGTTTTGGGCGTTTTTGGGAAGAAACCGTCAAATTGCCTACTGAAAGTCAAAATGTGATGACAATGGGTTTTCCTTACCTTGACCGAGAGTTTGCAATGACGAAGAAAACTAAAAAACGGCAAATAGTATTTATTTCCCAATGGACCATCGGAAAAAAGCTATCGGAGTTTGCCGTAAAGCTAAGCCACAATCTACCCTCGGATTGGAACCTAATTTTTAAACTTCATCCAAGAGAATTCAAAGATTGGAAGAAGCATTACAGCGAGTTGGCTACTTCTAATATAAATGTTCTTTCAGGCGATTCTTGTTCACTTTATGAATTACTTGGAGAGTCTGCCATGCAAATTGGAGTTTACAGCACTGCTCTTTATGAAGGTTTAGCATTGGGGTGCCGAACTTATATAGTAGAGTTGTGTGGATACAGAAACACGCAACCATTAGTTGAAAAAGGACTTTGCAAGCTTGTTAAGGATCCAAGTGAAATCTCTTTCCAAATTGGATCGGGTGATACATCCCTCGACAAAGACTATTTATTTGCAGACAATTGGCAGCACAATCTGAATAAGGCACTAACACAATGGTTGAAATAATTGAATTTAGTGAAAAAAGTCTGTCCTAAATGTACTCGAGCTATCACTGGAACCAATTCCCCTAATATATAGGATTTGGTTAAAGATTAGAGTATGTTAGGTTTTTTAAAAGAAAATGTTTGAAATCAAAAGGTAACCTTATCCTACTTTTGCAAAACTCGAATCTGAAACACAATAATCTCAGGATGTTATTTGCAAATATTATCCGCGAATTTTCTGGCTAATGAAGGATGAAATAACTTTTAAATACAAAATTTAAATTTCTTCAAAGCACTAAATTACTCGTGAATATATATCATCTTACTTCAGCTCATCCTAGGTATGATAGTAGAATATTCTACAAAATGTGCAGTTCCCTTTCCTTGTCTGGGTATAATGTTTCCCTTTTAGTTGCTGATGGTCTTGGTGATTCTAGGTGTAAAAACATCGATATTATCGATGTTGGGTCGAGTCATGGGCGTGTATCCAGAATCATTAAGTCATCCGTTCAAATGCTCTTTTTTTGCATTAAGTCCAAAGGATACATATTTCAATTACATGACCCCGAACTCATCCCCATTGGTTTGATTTTAAAAGCTTGTGGTAAAATTGTAATTTTTGATTCCCACGAAGATTATCCAAAACAAATTTTATCTAAATGGTATTTAAACAAGAGGCTTAGGTTTTTAATTTCAAAACTCTACGACATATTTGAAAAACAAAGCTGTAAATATTTTGATGGGATTATTACCCCAACAGATGGTCTGTTTAAAAAATTTTCACAGGTTCATAATTCTGTCGTTCAAATAAGAAATTACCCCTTGTATGAACCTTTGGAGTCTGAGCACCAAGTTAGATCTGATAAACTCGTATACATAGGTGATATTACGGATGTGCGAGGTGTCCTTGAAATGGTTAAAGTACTTGAGCATTTACCTGATGATATTCGACTATGTTTAATTGGGAAATTCAGGGACCCAAAATTAGAAAAAAAAGCAAGAAAGATGAAAGGCTGGAGGAAGGTTGACTATTTAGGATATGTCCCTTTTGAAAAAGCAAAAAGTCAGATGTGCACAGCTATTGCGGGTCTTGTTTTATTGCACCCCACCGCTGCTTACACAGAAGCTTTACCCGTGAAATTATTTGATTATATGAACATGGGCATACCCGTTGTCGCTACAAACATACCACTTTGGGAAACCATTTTAGAAGAAGACAAATGTGGTTTTACTGTCGATCCTCAAAATCCACCTAAAATTGCAGAAATTATAAATTCTCTTCGAAATGATCTGGATTTGTGTAATCAAATGGGAAAGAGCGGAAACCGGGCGATTTATCAAAAGTACAACTGGGATTCTCAAAGGGTAAAACTTCTAGAACTCTATCGGCAAATATCGTCTACATTACCCGCTTGAATGAGTGCTAAGTCGATAGCTATCATTTCTTCTGAATACTTTCCGTTAAAAGCTGCTGGTGCTTCACGTATGGTACCTTTAGCAGAAGAATTGCTGAATGCTGGGCAAGAGGTAAAAGTCTACAGCTCAAGATCAGTTGGCAAAAACAATCCATTAGTTGTCCGGTCATTATTTCCAACCCCTAAGAATAGTTCGAAATTATGGTTTAGGTTTTTGCAGGAAGTACTTCTTGGTACAGATTTAGGCATAAGACTTTGTTTTCGCAGAAATAAAATTGATCTCTGTATCATTACTTCTCCTCCTTTTTTTATGGCCTGTATTTGTGCGGTTTTTGCACGCTGTTTGCAGTTACCTTACCTATTTGATGTTAGGGATAGGTATCCAGATGTACTTTTAGATCTTAAAGTTTTAAATTCTAACCAACTTATATTTAGATTTCTTAAGTTTTTGGAGTTTTCAGTATACAAACATGCTTCAAGGGTAACTTTAGTCACAAAAGCACGATTAAGAGAATTAAGTAATACCTATAAAAAACCTAATTTGGTTTTGCTTGAAAATGGTTTCGATGAAGCAATTTTTACCGAAAAGAGATTAAAGAACAGCAAACTTGAAAGCTTCACTGTTGTATATCACGGTAGGTTGGGTCGATTCTATGATCCAAATTTGTATCTAGAGATCATGAAAAAAGTTTACAGTTTGGATCCTTCGATTCAGTTTGTTTTGGTAGGAGAATTTCAAAACTCTCTTGATCTGGAACGAATTGAAAATTTAAGGATTTCCCCGCCAATGTGCCTCGAAGAACTAAGTGAATTTTTACCAAAGTGTCATGTGGGCTTGTGTGTCCTTCGAGAGTTGGAGGCTATGAAGAAGGTTTTTCCTGCGAAGGCATACGATTACATTGGGGCAGGTTTGCCGATTCTTGCAGGCCCTGATGGTGAGATGTGTGAGACGGTGAGATCTTTGCATTTAGGTGTTACTTTTGATCAAACCAATCCTGAAATGATAGCCAAAAAAATTGTAGAATTAAAAACGGATAATCTTCTTTGGACTAAGTTATCTTTGGCAGTTAAAAGTAATCGTTCACAATTTGGTCGAAGAAAAATTCTGAAAGATTTTTTAAAAAAGGAGCATCACTTGTTGGGCAATTGAAAAAGCGGGATCATTGGAATTTAGGTAAAGTTGGCAGGCTTGTTGTTTGCCAACTTTTGGCAATGGGTGCCTGTTTAGTGATCGTCCTATTTTATTCTCCAAGTAGTGAAACTCTTGTCCATGTAAATCGCGAACGTCTTTTGTTTTATTCTTCAATCTTTGGCTTGTCTTTTTTACTTTCCGGTGAAGTTGTCGGGTTATTCGTTAACTCTAAAGATCACTTGGCTTGGAAAAAATTCTTTTTATCTTTTGCTTCTGCCGCCATGGGTTCTATTGGATTACTGATTCTGGTATGGACAATTGAGTTCGACTTCATCGGTCGATTAGCAATTTTCAAAATGGTCACATTAACGGGTCTTTCATCTTTTGTATTTTTGATATTTTTAGAAAAATTAACCCTTAAAAACCCCTGGCTGATTTTGCCTCTATTAGATAAGGATAAATTAAAGAATCTTCAAAAATATAAGGGTTTATGGGATCATGAATTTCAATGGGTAACCAATGAATCCGAAGATGTGAAGGGTGACCTTTTAAAATTTACTGCTAAGGAAAACGTTGATGTAGTACTTGTTGAGAGTAACAGTTCAGAAATTAAAGTGATGACATTACTTGCATCCGGGGTAAGGGTGATGGGTTTGTTGTCATTTTGGGAAACTTTTGCGCAGAGAATTCCCCACTCAGAAGTTGATGAAAGTTGGCTCACGAAATTGGATTTAAGGCAACATGACCCGCTGCTAAGAAGGGTTAAAAGGTTGGTCGATGTGATCATTTCAATAGTTGGTCTGCTCATAACTTTTCCTATTCTTGTTCTCTCTTGTATAGCTATTGCCGTGGAATCCGGCTTTCCTCTTTTTTATAGGCAGCAAAGATCAGGTTATCTAGGCCGACCGTATGTTTTATATAAATTGAGAACGATGCGAAATGACTCTGAGAAAAGTGGGGCAAAATGGGCAACCCTGAAAGACGATAGAGTTACCTTTGTCGGGAGATTACTGAGGCGTGTTAGAATTGATGAGTTACCTCAGTTTTGGAATGTGATTAAAGGAGAAATGTCCGTTGTGGGTCCAAGACCTGAACGACCTGAACTTGAGGAAGAGATTGTTTCAAAATTACCTTATTGGAAATGTCGATACTTGTTGAAACCTGGTATAACTGGATGGGCTCAAATTAAATATAAATATGCATCTGATTTTACGAGCTCTGAAGAAAAATTGTCTTACGATTTATTTTATGTAAAAAATGCATCGTTCTTCTTGGATCTAGAAATTATGTTGTCCACACTACGATCTCTTATGAAAGGCAGTCGATGAATAAAATACTTGTTTCCGGTGGTGCTGGCTACATCGGTAGTCATACCGTTTTGGCCCTTTTAAAATCGGGTTACCAAGTGATTGTACTTGATAATTTTTCTAATTCTTCACCAGAGTCTTTAAGGCGTGTCGCTAAACTAGCGAGCAGAGAACCAGTCGTGATTCAGGGAGATTTAACGGATAACCGCACCTTGCACCAAATTTTTTCTGAAAATGATGATATTTCTGCGGTTATTCATTTTGCGGCCTTGAAGGCCGTGGGTGAATCCACTGAGCAGCCGCTTAAATATTATAAAAATAATGTTTCAGGCTCGGTTTTATTGCTCGAGGCAATGGAACAATTTGGGGTGAAAAACTTGGTGTTCAGTTCTTCCTGTACGGTTTATGGGGAACCTGAGAAGGTTCCAATTTCTGAAAGTTTCCCAGTGGGCGGTGTTTCCAGCCCCTACGGGAGGACTAAGTATATCATGGAGGAAATTATTTCTGATTATTCTCAATCCAAACGAGGTTTTAAATGTGGAGTGCTTCGGTATTTCAATCCGGTCGGTGCCCATCCCAGCGGGGAGATTGGTGAAGACCCCAATGGCATTCCCGACAATCTAGTTCCTTTTGTTTGCCAGGTTGCAACTGGAAAGTTGCCAAAACTCCGTGTTTTCGGAAATGATTATCCTACCCAGGATGGTACCGCGGTCCGGGACTATTTACATGTCGTTGATTTAGCCGACGCACATCTTAAGGCTCTGATAAAGCTAGAGAATTCAGAAGAGGGCTTTATTTGCAACTTGGGCACGGGGCATGGGTCTTCTGTCCTCGATGTTATTAATGCCTTTGAGAAAGCGAATGGGATCAAGATTCCTTATGAATTTGCCGGTAGGCGATCCGGGGATGTAACGGAAGCTTGGGCCGACCCAAGCTATGCCCAAACCTTACTTGGCTGGAAGTCAAAGCATGATTTGATCGATATGCTTCGAGATGCCTGGCATTGGCAGAGCAAAAACCCCAATGGTTACAGCCAGCATTGATCAGGGTAGGTTGTAGTCTTGCGGATTTAAGTCCCGTCTCTTCATGATTTCAGAAACAATTCCAAGGTCAATCCGGTCTCCTATTCTGATGCCAAGTTGTTTGTACGCACCCTCATTCAGCTCTAACACAAATTGAATATCACGAGACTTGGAGGGTACACCGGAAAGGTCGTAGGGCTTGGCTTTGTGGACCTCGACCAATGAACCCTTCGATGAAAAATAGCCAATATCCAAGGGGATTCTAGTGTTTTTCATCCAAAATCGTTGTTTTGTTCCTTCTCTAAAAATAAAAAGCATGCCTTCATGGTCTCCCATGGAATCCCTGAACATAAGCCCTTTTTCTCTTTCTTTGGGCAAGGCTGCTACTTCGACTTTGAGTGGAACCTTACCAACCGTGAGATCAAAATATAACTTCTCTGCGCTATCAGATGCAGTTAATTTTTCATTAATTGCATCTTGCTTGCAGCCTTGTGTAAAAAATATAACAGAGCAGGTTAGAATGAAATTTTTGAGCAAACCTATTTTAATCACAGCAAATACATGAAAGAACTTTTCGAGCAAATCAAGAGCCTAAATGTTTTGGTAATCGGGGATGTTATGCTCGACCGCTATGTAATTGGAGAAGTAAGCAGGATTTCCCCCGAAGCTCCTGTTCCAGTTTTAGCTGTTCAAGAAGAAAGGTCAGTGGCTGGGGGTGCTGCCAATGTAGCTCTCAATCTTCGGTCGCTTGGAGCTACTGTTGAAACGATTGGGTGGTTTGGAGAAGATGAACAAGGGGAGGAATTAATCAGTATCCTAGAGGCTCGTGCTATCCAGGTTGACCCTAAGTTTCGATTTTCCACGGCGCCAACTATTAGTAAATCCCGGGTCACCGCCTCTAATCAGCAAATTTGCCGGGTGGACCGTGAAGCAAAAATTTCGGACTATGAGCCAGGACTAGAAAAGCTTGGCAGTGCGATATCTGAAAAAGTGAAGGCGGCTGATGCGGTTATTTTATCTGATTATGGTAAAGGTTTTATAACCAACCCCTTGCTGGAATTGGTGAGTGAGTATGCAAAATTTACATCGGTCGATCCTAAACCCAGCCGGTTATTACAATATATAAAACCAAATCTTCTCACCCCCAACCGGTTGGAAGCTTTGGAGCTGGCTGGGCTGTCCCGGGAAACAAGGGAGCCTTTCCCGCACAATGAAGTGGTCACCCGGATCTTTGAAAGATTTTCTCCTCGGTTGCTCGCTATTACCCTAGGCTCAGAAGGAATGCTTCTTGCCAAGGATGGGGTCGTGGAATGCACCATACCGACCGCTGCCCGTGAAGTTTTTGATGTTTCAGGTGCAGGGGATACAGTCATTGCTTCGCTCACTCTGGCCCTGTGTGCGGGCGAAACATTTGCTCGTTCCGCTGAGTTTGCCAATTTAGCAGCTGGGGTAGTTGTGGGGAAAGTGGGCACTGCCACAGCTACTCCCGATGAAATTCGTACTCTTTTGTGAGTGAAATAAAGAATCAGAAAGCTCTTTTCCTGGATCGTGACGGCACTTTGATTCGCGATGCTCATTACCTGAAGGATCCGGGTAAGCTGGAAATCATTGATAGTGTGGGTGAGGCTTTGATGAAAGTAAAGGAAGTTGGGTATCAGCTCTTTATGCATACCAACCAATCAGGAATTGCCCGGGGGTATTATGAGTGGGAAGATGTATACGCGTGTAATCGAAAAATGCATCAGGATTTTGGTTGGCCAGAGAACTTTTTCTCTGAAGTTTGTATTGCTCCTGAATCTCCTGATCACATTGGAGGTTATCGAAAACCATCTCCACGGTTTGAACATGAGATGATCCAAAAATTTGGGTTGGACCCCGCTCAATGCTGGGTAATCGGAGATAAGTGGATTGATCCACAAACTGGACTTGATGCGGGTATGCGGGGGTGCCTTGTGCGAACAGGGAAGCCTATCGATGAAGGTCTTTCTTTATTGGCTCAGGAAAAAAGTGTGCCCGTTTACCAGGATTTGAATGAATTTGTGAATAAGGAGATTTTATTGGATGAGTAAAAAATGGCCGAGTAAATGGGATCTCGAAAGTGATCAATTACATGCGGATTGCCGTATATTTGAGGTACACAAACGGAAGTTTCGTCGAAAATCGGATGGCGTAGCTGGAGATTTTTATGTCCTTGATACCAATGACTGGGTCAATGTTTTAGCAACAACTTCAAACGACGAAATTATTTTGGTCCGACAATTTCGTTACGGCACCGAAGAGTTTTCACTGGAACCACCGGGTGGAGTAATTGAGCGGGGAGAGGACCCTGTTATGGCTGGTTTGCGAGAATTGGAAGAAGAAACAGGCTATGTAGGAAGCAGTGCAAAAATAATCGGAACCGCCAGACCCAACGCTGCGATTCTTTCCAATCAGTGCCACTTTGTTCTGGTGGAGAATGTGAAGAAAACTGCTGAACTTGCATTTGATGAACATGAAGAGCTTGTTACTGAACTTCATAAGATTGAAAATCTTAAAAAAATGGTCGAGAATGGAGATATTTCTCACTCGATCGGGCTAAATGCCATTTTTAGGCTCCTTTTGCACCTGAAGCTCTAGGCTTTGATTCTTTACCTAAATAGCAATAGCACTTATAATGCATCCTTTTAATTATGAGTAATTTACTCGATATTCTACAAGAAACTGCAGATCCGGATCCATTGAAACTTGCCAAAATACTTGATGTATCGGTGGCTGAGGTGGATTCCCAACTGGAGGCACTTCGCTCAGATGGTTCTCTTATTGGCTGGGTTCCCTTAATCCATCCATCAAAAAAAGACCGGGATTTGGTGCGTGCCGTGATTGAAGTCAAGATAAGTCCGGAAAGGGAAGGGGGCTTTGACCGCTTGGCCCATCGGATTTCAAAATTTGATGAGGTGGAAGCCTGCCACCTCATGTCAGGTGGTTATGATTTGATGGTTATCGTGCAGGGAAAGAATTTACACGCTGTGGCTTCTTTTGTATCCGAGCGTCTTTCTACAATTGATGGCGTTTTATCAACAGCGACCCACTTTTTGCTTCGTTCTTACAAAGAGCATGGACATTTGCTTTCTCAGGAAGGTGAAAATTCTGAAAAGCCCCCAATCAGTGCCTAGCCAAATGAATCCAACAGATTATGTTGCGGATCATGTAAAAAGTCTTCCCCGCTCGGGGATAAGAGATTTTTTTGCCATTGTTTCAGAAATGCCCCAAGCCATTTCCCTCGGGATTGGGGAGCCAGATTTTATAACCCCCTGGAAAATTCGTGAGGCCTCTATTTTTGCCCTGGAGCAAGGCAAAACATCCTACACCGATAATCGTGGATTGCTTAGTTTGCGAAAAGAAATCTCCTCCTATGTCGCTGATTTTTTTGGGCCTGAATATGACCCTCAGTCTGAAGTCCTTGTCACCGTTGGGGTATCGGAGGCGATCGATATTGCCTTGCGGGCGATTTTGAATCCGGGTGACAAAGTGCTATACCATGAGCCCTGCTATGTCTCGTACGCTCCCAGCGTGACCCTTGCCCACGGAGAAGCAATACCCGTAGGAACCGAGTCCGAAAAATCATTTTCATTGGATCCTGAGGCATTTGAGCAGGCATGGGAACCTGGATGCAAGATTTTACTGCTTAATTTCCCCACAAACCCAACCGGTGGAACGGCAGATCGTGCCAAGCTGGAGCAGTTGGCCAAATTTGCGGTCGAGAAGGACTTGATCGTGATAAGCGACGAAATCTATGCCGAACTTACCTACGAAGGGGAGCATGTAAGCATAGCTGAGCTTCCTGGAATGAAAGAAAGAACCATTCTACTGCACGGGTTTTCCAAGGGCTTTGCCATGACCGGTTTTCGGGTGGGGTTTGCTTGTGGCCCGGATTGGTTGATCGAGGCAATGATGAAAATTCATCAGTATTGTATGATGTGTGCGCCTATCTTAAGCCAGGAAGCCGCGCTGGAAGCCCTCCGTCACGGAACAGATGATGTTTTACGGATGCGGGATCAATACCAAAAAAGGAGAGACTTTATTGTCCGACGATTTAATGAAATGGGGTTGGGTTGCCATCTGCCGCGGGGCTCTTTTTATGCCTTTCCCTGTGTTCAAGCGCTGGGTCTGAATGAAGTTGATTTCTGCCACCGGTTATTGCGGGAGCAAGAAGTGGCTGTAGTGCCGGGTACTGCATTTGGTGCTCACGGAAAAGGCCATGTGAGAGCGAGTTTCTCCACATCCTATGAGAAATTAGTGGAGGCTGCAGACCGTATGGAATGCTTTGTGGAAAACGTATCCAAAGAGCAGGTGAGTGATGCTGCGGTGTAAGCTTGGTGCTTAAATACTCCCTAAATAATTAGAATTTAATGAGATGGAAATTATAAGTGTTGCCATAGTTGGGCGTCCGAATGTGGGGAAAAGCCGTCTCTTTAATCGTTTAGTGGGACGGCGGGTCTCGATTGTGCACGACCGTCCGGGAGTCACCCGTGATGTAGTGGTGGCCGATTCCCCAGAGGGTTATGTTTTGATGGATACAGGCGGTATCGGGATGCAGCCAGAAATGACATCCGTGGAAATCCAAAATGCCACGGAGGAGCAAGCTGATTTTGCCATCCGCGCGGCCACTCTTTTACTGTTCGTAGTCGATGGCAGGGAAGGTTTAATTCCCTTGGATGAAACCCTCGCTGCCAAGTTTAGGAAAATGGGCAAAGAGCCGATTTTAGTGGTTAATAAAATGGACGAACCGGAACGCGGATATTCGTCCTCCGAATTTGCTAAATTAGGCTTTAAGGCAATGGTTGGAGTTTCCGCAGAACACGGGCATGGCGTCGGTCAACTTATTGAGTCAGTTGCCGAAAGGTTACCTCCGATTTCAGCCATTCCAAGTGGTGATCAATCCCATCGTACGAAGATTGCCTTTATTGGGCGTCCGAATGTGGGGAAGTCTTCGCTCTGTAACCGTCTTCTTAATATGGAGAGGTTGATTGTCAGCGATGTGCCTGGAACAACCCGAGAAACAGTCGAGCTCGATCTGGATTATCAGACCGAGGGTCAGGAGAAGCCCTGGTGCTTTCGCTTATTTGACACAGCGGGTTTAAAACGTAAAAACCGGGTGGATTCCTCCCTGGATTATTTTTCCGCAGTTCGTACAAAGCATGCGATTGAAGCAGTCGATGTGGTTTTTCTTGTTTTGGATGCCCGGGAGGGTGTCACCAAGCAAGACAAAATCCTTGCCGGCCATGTTTTGGACCAAGGTAAATCACTTTCCATCTTAGTTAATAAATGGGATCTTGCCCTGGAAAGTTTTCGCAAAGATCCATTGCCTGGCTACGAAGACGAAAAAGAGTTTCGTAAAAGTTATATCAAGTCGGTTCGAAAAGAACTGTTCTTTATTCCAGATTCCCCCATCTCCTTTGTTTCTGCGCAAACGGGTTATGCGGTTCAGGATTTTCTGCAAGTTGCCCGAGATTTAAATACAAGGATGGATAAAACAATTTCCACCTCTGCATTGAATAAATTGATTGGTGAAATGTGGGAACACCGGCCTCCGGCTAAAGTGGGAGGGAAAAGGTTTAAGGTATTTTATGCCGTGCAGGTTGAAACCCGGCCTTTCCGTATCAAGCTCTTTTGTAATCGAGAAGAAAAACTTAATGATCAATATCGTCGTTACTTAGAAAAAGGTATTCAGCAAAGGTTTGGACTCGCAGGTTGCCCGTTAAAGTTTTCCTTAGCTGGCAAGGAAGCTAGATATAAAGAAGAACAGAACGTGTAGTAAATATTTACCATAACCCCCGAAAAAGCCGCAAGTTTGCGGCTTTTTTTATTTAATTTCATTGTCCAAAATAGAGAAATCCTCAAAACTTATTTTTTTTAACCTATGAGCACTCTACCCTATAAAATTGGCTTTCTTGGATCAGATGAAATTGCCGTCCCATTTCTTTCCAAATTAATGGAAAAATCGGATCGGTTTCAGCTCGTCGGAGTTTTAACCCAGCCAGATAGACCAGCGGGTAGAGGTAGAAAGTTGCAACCTAATCCGTTAAAAGAGTGGACCATGCAACATGGTCTTCCGTACCGGGACCCTCTAAGGCCAGGAGGCGATGAAGTAGATTGGTTTAAGGACTTGGGTGTGGATATGCTTCTGGTAATGGCCTACGGTCATATTCTGAAAAATGATATGCTCACGGTTGCTTCTGCGGGGTGTTTTAATCTGCATGCCTCCATCTTACCTGCCTACCGAGGGGCGTCTCCCATAGAAACAGCCTTGGCTTGTGGTGATGGTGAAACTGGGGTTACTCTTATGCGGGTTGTCCCCAAAATGGATGCGGGACCAGTGATTGATGTCGAAAAAGTTAAGATTGATCATGCGACCACCGGACCGAGCCTGCGGGCATCTCTTGCGAAATGTTGCACTCCTCTTGTGCAAAGAAATCTCGAGGCATTATGCGTAGGTGAATACGAGGAAGTTGAGCAAGATGGAAGCTTGGTTTCATACTGTAGGAAGTTGACAAAGGCCGATGGTTTTTTGGATTTTTCTCAACCGGCTAGTCTTCTTGCCTGCAGAATACGAGCTTTTCAGGCATGGCCGGGAAGTTTTTTTGAGCACCGGGGAAACCGGATTAAAATCGGACTAGCTCATGCTAGTTCTGAATCCGAGTTGCGACCTGGAGAAATAAAAAAAACAACAGGGGGTGCTTTATTAATCGGAACGGAAACAGTCGCTCTCCAGATTAATAATCTTCAAAAACCAGGTGGGAAAATGATTTCATCCAGTGATTTTTTACGGGGTTATGCCTTCGATGACGGAGAAATCTTAGATTTTCCTTCAGCCAAGTCATTATTGGTCTAGGAGTGAATTCTATAAATAATCCAAAAGATTTCTTGATTCTAAGCATAGAATTCCTAATGGTTGTGTAGTGGGAGTTTTGGGAATGTCATTGTTATTTTTTTGCAAAAAGTTGAGGATTTTACTACTCGGACTTCCTTTTTTGGGTGTACTGCCTGCGTTGCAGGCAAATGTGCAAATAGCCAACCTAAAGCAGGATCTTGAACTTATTGCTCGGGAGGTGGCCGGTCTCAGGACAGAAGTCGAGCTTCTCAGGCGCGAAAATGCTCAACTTCGTGTTGTCCTTAATCAAGTTTCAGAGGGTGCGAGCAATCGTAGGGATGATTCCCAAGGTATCTTGGTTCAGGTCGATTCAAGAGTCAGAAAATTAGAAGATAGAATTTCTTCGAATGAAAGCAATACAGCGAAACTTCAAAATACATTCGATGAAAAAATTCGTGAGCTTATTAAGCAAATGAACAAAAATTTTGAAAAAGTAGCCTCTGCACCTTCAAGTCCGGTTACTCCTAGTTTTTCAAGCGATTACCCACAAAACGGATTTGTTCACAAGGTGGAGAAAGGGGAAACCGTTAGTAGCATTGCCTCTAAATATAAATCCAAGGTGAAATGGATTATTGATGCCAATCAGATAGTGGACCCCACCAAGGTCTTCATCGGGAAGGAATTATTTGTTCCCCAAAAATAATCATATGGGTAAGGTGACATCCAGATTGGGAAGAGGCCTTGGAGGTATAATTGCCGGAGGTGGTGCCAAGCCAGATTCTGCTTCTAAAGATAATCTATCCTCTGGCTCTGATAAGCTCGTTCCTCCTCTAGTTCAAAAGCCACCGATGTTGGCAAAAAAGAAGGAAACTTTACGGGCTGAAGAGTTTCAGGAAGTAATGGTCAAACAGGTCGTTTCCAACCCTTATCAGCCCAGGAAGTCTATGGATTCTGCTTCAATTGAAGAATTAGCGGAAAGCATAAAGTCTGAAGGCTTACTTCAACCTATTGTGGTGCGGGAAAAAGAAGGGAAATTTGAGCTTATTGCCGGAGAGAGACGCCTCCTTGCACACCAAAAGTTGGGAAAGGACAAAATTCTTGCCCGGGTTGTTACCAAGACTAACCTTTCTTCTGCCAGTTTAGCTTTAATTGAAAATCTCCAGCGTGAACAGCTTAACCCAATTGATGAAGCTCTTGGCTACAGTACTTTAGTTAATGACTTTGGTCTTACTCAGGCCAAGGTTGCAGAGAAGGTGGGGAAGAGTAGAGTTTATGTGACTAATCTTCTGCGTATTCTAAAAATTCATGATCAATTGAAACCATTTCTTTCTGAGGGTAAATTGAGTACCGGGCATGCCAAAGTATTGTTGGCTTTGGATAATCCTGAAGATCAATTGAGATTAGGTAAAAGAGCGGTTGCCGAGGGTTGGTCTGTCAGGCTTTGTGAAACAGAAGTAAACCGTTTTCTCCATCCATCAGTTTCCTCTACGGTTATTTCAAGAACCAGTTCTGTCGGCCATTTCTCGAGCCTTGCCCAAAAATTTGAGTCTAAGTTAGGTCGTTCTGTTAGAATTGCGGGTTCCCCCTCTGGAAAGGGCAAAATTATACTAGAGTTCAAAAATGAGACCGATTTGGAAAATTTACTTTCCGATTTGGGCTTGTAGATGACGATAAACGGGTTGCTTTTTTTTAGTAATCAAGCAGAATATCACCTTTTCCCAACCACATTATGATCGTTTTTCTTACTACTGTTCTCGTCCTTTTATGTGTCTTAGTTGTCTTGCTTATCATGATCCAAAGGACATCAGGAGGCATGGGTTCCGCCCTTGGCGGAGGCACCGCAGACCAAGTTCTTGGTGCTGGTTCAGCGGCCCAACTTTCAAAGTTTACTGTTTACGGCATACTCGGCTTTTTCGTTCTGTCTTTTGTGCTCTATGCTTTTTATCAAATGGAAGCAGATAGTTCGCAAGGCCTGCTTCGTACAGGGGCGACCCCTGCTTTAGAAACCAATCAAATTGATCCCGCTGCCATGGATGTATCGGTTCCTCCTGTGGAGAATATACAAGTTACTCCACCACCGGCGCCAGAACCTGTGGCCACTCCTGCCCAAGCAAAATCAATTACTCCTGCTTCCCAAGAAGCAAACGCATCTGAGTAAGCCCTATTGCCCCAAAGCCTTGAGGGTTTGTGCCACTTTTTGTATACTCTTAGTAGCAAGTTTCGGCTTTTTTCCGCTTCAGGCAAGTAAGCCATTTCCTGCAAGAGGTTTCGCCCGAATCCTTACCCCCGAGCAAGCGACGGAGAGGTTAAATGAATATCGGTCTTTTTTCAGGAACTCTGTGCCGGAAAAAAAATTCCACCAGGCATATTCCTTTAAATTTAGGTTACGACATATGCCTCGGCGCGGTGAGGAAAAGGTGTGTTTTGGAGAAATTACCGGCCCTGGGTTAAGGAATGGTTTTTTTCGAATTGCTGTTTTTAAGGATTCAGCCGAAAAGCAAACAGATTTGTATCTTCTCTTTAATCCCCTGAATCCCCAACTATGGAAGGCCAATTCATCCAAGGTCGGTATACAGCTTTCGACTGAGCAATTACTTGCTCCAATAGCCGAAGGTATGAACCAGACCTTTTTTGATTTGCTTATGCCTTTTGTTTTCTGGCCAGAGGAATACCTAAGGTCAGGTAAGGTGGCGGGCCGACCAGCCCATCTTTATGAATTTAACTGTCCGGCTGAGATAACCAAGGTCAAGCCTGATTGGAAAACGGTGAGGTTTGCCATTGATGATACCTACCAGGCACCTTTGCGGGCGGAAATCTTATCAGATGGAAACCAGCCTGTTCGTTCATCAACCCTCCGAAGTTATAAAAAAGTGGGAGATGATTGGATTGTGAAGTCTTTGGACTGCCTCGACCATAGGACCCGTTCTAATACCCGGCTCGAAGTTCTTGGGGCCGCCACCAGTTTAGACTTGGATCCTGCCTCTTTTACCCCTCAAAAATTTATGCTTCCTTTAGCGATTCCTGATTCTTCTTATCAATATTTCAAACAATAGATTGCGGGGAAACGGAATGGACTTGAAGTGAAGAAAATTTCTTCTAATTACTACTTATTAAATGAACTTAGAAAATATGCTATCGCCTTGGGCTAAAAATGTTTCACCTTCTCCGACTCTTGCTGTCGATGCGAAGGCAAAAGAGCTAAAAGCTGCCGGGGAGGATGTTTGTGGATTTGGGGCAGGTGAACCAGATTTTGACACCCCCGCCTTTATTAAAGAAGCTGGAGCAAAGGCCTTAGCGGAGGGAATGACGAAATATGCCCCTGCTGGTGGAATTCCTGCCTTGCGAAATGCATTGGCCCAGCAATACCATGATCTCGGAGTTCTTAAAGAAGCCAACTCAGCCCAAGTGGTAGTCAGTCCGGGTGGAAAATACTCTTGTTATTTGGCGATTCTGGCAACTTGCGGTCCAGGGGATGAGGTATTGATCCCTGCTCCATACTGGGTAAGTTACCCAGAAATGGCAAAATTAGCCGGTGCCACCCCAAAATTTGTCTTCGCTGGAGATGATCAAGGTTTTAAAGTAAGTGCAGAACAAATTGAGGAAGCCCTGACGCCTCAGACAAAATTGGTTATCCTTAACAGTCCGTCCAATCCGACTGGTTGTCTTTACAGTCAGGAAGAAATGGCAGGAATCGTTGAGTTGGCCTGTAAAAAAGACTTTCTATTGATGTCCGATGAGATCTATGAGTACTTGCTTTACGATGGGGCAGAGCATTACAGACCTGCTTCTTTTGGGGAAGAGGCGAGAGACCGTGTCATTACTGTTTCTGGTTTCAGTAAAACTTTCTCGATGACTGGATGGAGACTGGGTACTTTGGTGGCAAACCCAACCATTGCCAAGGCGGTGGCTTCTCTTCAAAGTCAGACCACTTCCAATGCGACAACCTTTGCTCAATTTGGTGCCTTGGCTGCAGTCGAAAATTGGGATCAAGCGATAGGAGCTGTGCAAGATATGCTTGTTCATTTTGACCGTCGCCGTCTTAAAATGTTGGAAGGCTTGCAGGACATAGAAGGGGTTTCTTGCCTCCGAGCCCAGGGCGCTTTCTATCTTTTTCCCAATGTGTCAAGCTTTGGGCTAAGTTCGGAAGAATTTTCTGCCCGTTTATTGGATGAAGAAAAAGTGGCAGTTGTATCCGGTCATGCCTTCGGAGCCGACGGCTATGTTCGCCTTAGCTATGCCACTTCTGACGAAATTATAGAAAAAGGCTTACGCCGAATGAAGTCATTTTGCCAGCGACTTTAATGAGTGGCATTCATGTAAGCCATTAATTTATTTGTTGACTGAAATGGTTTGTGAATCAATTTTGCAAATATTATTAATGGCATAATCCATGAAAAATAAAACACTACTTCACAAATTGTTTCTATGTCTTCTGGTGATATCACCTGTTGCTATGAAAGCTGACAGGAAGCAAGCATTTGATAGAGCTCACACCCCCGGTACAATGCCACAAGATTTTGACGCTTCGGAAAGAAAAGGCGTCACTAGTGGATACTATCTCGGATTTACAAGTTTAGCAGATGAACTCAGGCAACTTCGTCGACCGTCAGACATCCCAGTTACGGAAGGCTTTATTAAGTCTTTTTACCTAGACTTTCATTATGCAAACCAGGAATTTAACCTTGGTTTTTTTAATGATAATTCTGCTCAACCTGATGATGACCTTGTAGAAAACGATATCTTTGGTATTACGATCGGATTAAGTCTAGGAGATAACCCAAACCTTGATATCAAGCTCCCTATTTCCGCCTCACGATTTGAAGTAGGTCATGTCGATGATACAGGGTTTCTTGCCGGTATTGAGCTTTTCCCGAACTACCGCATTAACGAGTATATTGCCTGGGGGGTAAACCTGGCCCATCACAATTCCTCCAGCGATTTCCCTATTTTTGATGAATCGATGACCAGCGTTTCCTTTGAAACAATGGCCGAGTCAAGCACTGCTTATGGAATGAATTGGTCAGGTCGGTTATCCCTAGGGCGATACTTTCCAAGCAATGATGCTAATGACGAATCCTTTTGGTTATTTAAAGCTTCGGTTGCGCTCCATTATCACCTGCATGAAAATTTCACTTTCCTTCCCTTTGTGAGATTTAATTACTCAAACGGAGATGTCCTGACAGACAAACACTGGTGGGATTATGGTACCGAGTTCATCCTTATGCCCAATGCTCCCTGGAACTTTAGTTTAGGAATCGCAGGTGTTGGTGGTCATGATGTGATCGAAGAGGGAATGGAATTTTATTTCTCCACAAAAGGAAATTTTTAATCCTGACATTACTTTTATATTATGAAGAAGAAGCAATCCACCCTCCTTGCCATTTCTGCGTTTCTCCTGATAGGAATCGGGTGCACTCGTACAGCCAATCGGACTGGGCCTTTAACCCCTTATCCTGCCGTTACAACTGATATTGCGATTGGTGAAGAGGTCAGAGGGGAGGGTACACGTGCCGAACTGCTTGGCTTTATCCGTTGGGGAGATACCGGGAGAGCCAGCTTTACTGCCCGTGACCAGGAGACTGACCTTGGAGGGGGAGTGGTGAAGCAATCGATGCAGTCTGCGGTTTACGATGCCTTGGGTGGTCAACCGGACAATTTTATTCTCGATCCCCACTTTCATACGGTTGAGCATAATTTTTTAATCTTTAAGACTGCCAAAACTCAGGTTGTTGGGAGGAAGGCTAAGCATGAAAATTATCGCCAAGTTAAAAAATTTAATACCGATGAAACTAATACTTTGCATTTGGATGACTCTCCTCAAACTTACACAGTAAAGCGAAATGGTAGAGAAGCTACAAAGATTGTGACATCGGGTAATATAACCCCTTATGTCACGGATTCCGCCAAAGTTTATGACACATCCTCCGGTGTTCGGGTTCTCGATATGGATATCCCTCAGGATTCAGGAGGGGGGAACGCTTCATTGGAGGCCTTAGAGGCAAAGCTAAACGAATTAAACCGTAGGATTGACGCCCTCAAGTAGGCATTTATCCGCCTCAGGCATTCAACCTGAAACTGACTGAAAGAGTAGTTTTACTGCAGGGCTAAAACCCAAGTTTTTTAGCTTCTTTAGGGTTATCCTGTAAGGCTTGCTCAAACTCAGAAATATCAAAGTCTGCCACCACAAAATCCCCGTTTTTTAGCGTAGGGGTTTTGGATTGTCCGCTTACGCGGATCAATTCCTGCATCATGCCAGCTTCTTTATTTACATCGATAACCTGGAGTTGCATGTTTTTGTCTTTGAAATACGCAAGGGCATCAATGCACCATGGGCATCCTTGTTTTATATATAGAATCGGTAAACTCATAGTTATTTCCTATAACATTGATACATCGAAGTAGAGAGAAAACGAAACCTTTCTTGGCATTTACTAAAGGCCTGTCATCATGGAAAAGAGATGCCTGCAAAAAAATCAAAGTCCATCAAAGCTGACACTTCCATCCGGATCAAAGGTGCCAGGGAGAATAACTTGAAGGATATTGCAGTTTCTTTCCCTAGGGGCAAATTGATTGGGGTCACGGGAGTGAGTGGTTCAGGGAAATCATCCTTAGTATTTGATGTTCTTGCCGCTGAGGGTCACCGAAAATATGTGGAGAGCTTATCTCCCAAAGCCCGTCAGGCCCTGGAGAAAGTAAGGCGGCCAGATGTGGATTATGTGGAGGGTCTTTCCCCGGTGCTTTCGATTGAACAGATATCGGCAGGATCATCGGGTCCCCGCAGCACTGTGGCCACCGCTACGGAGATTGCAGACTATGCCCGCCTGCTTTGGGCCACTGCAGGTCAGCCTTTTTGCCCCAAGGATGGAGGGAAGGTGGAAAAGAAAACATTGGATGATGCCATTGCGTTGGTAATGGCTCAGGGATCTGGTAAGAGGATGGTTTTACTCGCTCCATACATTACCGCGAAAGCAACCGTGCTGCGTGAAGAACTACCGGGTTTGGAAAGACGGGGTTTTCAGCGAATTCGGATAGATGGGCAAATAAAAAGATTAGATGATCGCAATGTCGTTCCCGAAAAATCAAAAGGCCGTGAGATATCTGTGGATATTGTGGTCGACCGTTTACGAATGGAAGCCTCTTCTCGGAGCCGTCTTGCTGACTCCCTCGAACTTGCCTTCAAGGAAGGCTCTGAGCGTGCCATTGCATTGATTGAGGAGGAGGAGGGGTTTAAAGAGATTAATCTTTCCCAGAGTTATTCCTGTGAAGTATGCGGCACAAACTATCCGACCCTTACGCCCCGTTTTTTTTCATGGAATCATCCCGATGGAGCCTGTGAAACATGCTCTGGTTTAGGGGAAGTCCTTCGTTTCCGTGAAGACTTAGTTATTCAGGATCCCTCCCTTACGCTTACCAAGGGAGCCATCAAGCCTTGGCGTTTTGGGTCGCGTAAAATGATCACCTTACGAAAGAACATACTTAAGGCTCTATCCGAGCAGTATTCTTTTGATCTCAAAACTCCCTGGGCTGATTTACCCGAAGAAGTTAAGAATTTCTTGCTGCTTGGTGACGAGCAAAAAGAATTTGAGCTGAAACTACAAGTGGGGCGTGGAAAAGCAAAAAAACAGGTTTTTCCGGGAGTTTTTCAGGACTTGCAGGAAACGATGCGAAATACAAGCAGTGAGTCATTGCGGGCAAAGCTGTTGACATGCCAGTATGGATCGCAATGCCCTGATTGTCGTGGTGGAAGACTTTCATCTTACGCCAGGAATGTTAAACTTGCGGGGCAAACCATGGACAAGTTTCTCTCCTTACCCGTTGGTAAAGCCTGGAAGTTTATACAGGGCAAAGCATCACGTGATGATCGTTGCCTCCAGGTTGAGGATGCCCTGAATGGGCTTAAACAAAGGCTTGGGTTTATCGAACAAGTTGGACTGGGTTATCTGACGCTGGACCGGTCATACCGAAGTTTGAGCGGAGGAGAAGCCCAGAGGTCTCGCCTAGCTACTCAGTTGGGTATGGGTTTAGTAGGGGTGACCTATGCCTTGGATGAGCCAAGTGTAGGCCTTCATCCAGCGGATCATGGCAGACTGTTACAGGTGCTTGAAGGATTAAGGGATAAAGGAAACACCGTGATTGTCGTCGAGCATGACGCAGATACATTACATGCCTGTGATCATCTTATTGAGATTGGTCCTGGTCCGGGTGAGATTGGAGGAAGGCTTTGCTTTGAAGGTAATCTTTCAACTTGCCTAAAGGATAAAAAAAGTAAATCGGGTCCCTTTCTCGCGGGTATTGAAAAAGTAGAGAAAGAAGTGAAGGATAAAAAACCGGGTAAACTCAATCTTTTGGTGAAGGGAGCCCGGGCGAATAATTTACAAAATATTGATGTTTCTTTTCCCCTTGGTCTTCTCTCCGTGGTTTGCGGAGTTTCGGGTTCAGGTAAAAGCACCTTAGTGAACGAAGTCTTAGCCAAATCAGCTGCCTATGAACTGCATCGCTCTAGGCAATTACCTGGGGCCCATGGGGGCATAGACGGCTTCCAGCACTTTGAGCAGGTCGTGCGTGTCGACCAGTCCCCGATTGGCAAAAGCCCGCGATCAAACCCTGCAACTTTTGTGAAATTATTCGATTTGCTCAGGAAACTGTTTTCCCAGTGTTCTTTAAGTCGGGTGCGGGGGTATTCCCCGGGGCGATTTAGCTTCAATCTTCCAGGTGGCCGCTGTGAGCGATGCAAGGGGGATGGAATGGTTAAATTGGATATGCAATTTCTGGCTGATGTCTTTGTGGAATGTGAAAGTTGCCAAGGTATGCGATATAATCGTGAAACTTTAGAGGTTCGTTACCGGGGTAGAAATATTGCCGAAATTCTTGCTATGTCGGTGTCCGAAGCCAAGGAGGTATTTTCCAAACATCCAGCAGTTCTGGCCAAGCTTGAGACTTTGGAAGCAGTGGGATTGGGTTACCTAAAACTTGGCCAACCGGCCAACACATTATCAGGCGGAGAGTCGCAACGACTTAAACTTTCTTTGGAACTAAGCCGTAGACAAACAGGCAGGGTTTTATATTTGTTAGATGAGCCGACCACCGGGCTTCATTGGCTTGATGTACAGAAACTCATGGATCTTCTATTTAAGTTGCGGGAAGCAGGGCACACTTTGGTCGTTATCGAGCATAACCTTGATGTTATAAGATTGGCTGATCATGTCATTGAAATTGGTCCATCAGGAGGCGAGCAGGGGGGGCAGTTAGTTTTTCAAGGTTCTCCTTTTGAGTTATCTTTGGAAGATACAGCAACGGGTAGGTTTTTAGGAAAGCATCTTGCGTTGCTTGAGGGGAATGATTAATCAAACAAACCATGTCCGATGATAATCCCTTAGGCAAGTCCTCCGATCTCTTATCGATAAAGCGAAAAGATTTTTGGAGTCTTTGGAAGCGAAGGGGCTTACTTATTATAGCGCTCTTGTTTTTGCTGATCCCTCTATACGGCACATTTAGTCCTCTTTTTGAATTTATACTATTTGCCGTTTCCCTTGCCGCCCTGACTTACCCGGTATTTTTTCGCCCCGTAGACAAACTGGGAAAAAATTTATTCCCAAGTTTTCCCGAGCAGAGGAGATCCGAAGTCTGTGCCGTACTTTCAACCCTGCTGTTACTGCTGGTTATTCTTTCACCCATTTTTTTGCTTCTTGTTGAAGCCTCCGATGCCCGGCGCAGCGTTTTGGATATGGTTTGGTCTATTGCCCTCGGTGAGGGGGATGGGAGAGCCTTTTTATTGGAAAGCGTGGCTATGAGAGTGCGAGAAATGCAGTCAATTTACCCAAAACTTCCTATTGATGAAGAGGTTGCAGTCCAATTTGTTTCTACGCTTGTAGGAGATACCCGAGAGTTTTCGGGCACTTTTATGGAATTTCTTTTCAAAGGCACCCGAGGGTTTGTTGCAGAACTTGCCTTGGCGTTGATTGCTCTTTCTTTTCTTTACGCACACGGTAAACAGTTTTTACATAATTCGCTCAAAGTTGGTGGTTTTCATACAGATGAGATTCGAGCCTGGTTTGACCTTCATCGTAAAATCACCTTCCGTTTGTTAAATGACACTGTGCTTACTTCCTTAATCAGAGGACTTGCTTTGGCACTTGTCGCCCACTTTGTTGGTGGTTTCTTTTTCCTTCCCGTTTTTTTACTCGGTGCATTTGTCGGATTGGTGCCAGTGGTGGGAAGTGCTATGGTCTGGCTCCCGTTATCTTCTTTAGTCTGGGGGCAAGGCAAGCCTCTCACTGCGATTACCCTTGCCCTGCTTAGTTTGTTCTTAAATTACATCATTAGCCGGGCCCGTGCCGGAATGGGTAAAAGATTGCACGAACAGGGTGCGTGGTTGAGCTTTCTTCTGTTTTTAGGTATCATAGGGGGAATCCTCTCCTACGGTCCACAAGGCTTTGTTATTGGACCTATGGCAGTGGTTTTGGCGTATGGACTCGTGCG
>ERZ807291.3190-NODE-3190-length-23641-cov-8.382473_pt1 | contig 23641 bp, 21 predicted proteins | sample MGYA00521257_ERZ807291 | MGnify/ENA primary metagenome ERZ807291 (study PRJEB31413, sample SAMN03169783) | marine metagenome | biome: Marine; feature: Water; material: Subsurface seawater | place: North Sea | collected 2011-04-28 | depth 1 m m ... | reverse complement strand
ATCCAGAACTGCCATTTTGCGTTAGAAACATTGCCGTCGGCCATGGTGTCGTATCTTTCCGTGTCTTTAGTTCAGGTTTTTCTGGTTCCCGGGCTCTGGAATATCGGGATTACATTCTCAGCAGCTTTTGCGCGTTACCGTGGAGAACTTTCTTCTTGTCATCGGGGCTGAGCGAGATGTTCTCCATCCATTCGGTGCCCTGCATGTTGGGGGCGAACGGATAATCGACGGAGAACATGATCCGGTCGATCCCCATTTCCATCATTGAACACACCATCGCCGGGTCCGAGAAATTACCGGACGTCGTAATATGGAAATGATTGCAGAATTTTTCGCGGAACGGATATTCGTTATCGCGCGCAAGCGCATCGCTGATCCGCCACAGCAGGAACGGCAATCCTTCTCCGAGATGACCGAGCACAATCTGCAGCTTCGGATATTCTTCAAAGACCTCACTTAGCACCATGCGGATGCCGGCGGTCGCGGTTTCCACCGTGAAGCCCCAGGCAGCGGTCAGCAGTGACGGGTACTTGGGAAGGTAATCGGCATAATATGCCTTCACGACGTCCTGATGCGGAACAGCAGGGTGAATATAAATCGGCACGTCCAGCGCTTCAGCGCGCGCAAAAATCGGCCAGAATTTTTTCTGATCGATGAATTCGCCGTTCGTCAGACCATGGATCATGCCACCTTTGAAACCATAATCCTTCACCGTGCGTTCCAGCTCATCCGCGGCGGCTTCCGGCGCGGGCGAGGCAAGCGTCGCGAATCCGGCGAAGCGGTCAGGGTGGCGCTGACATGTTTCATACAGACGATCATTCGCCCCGATGGCGAGCCTGGTCGCGGTTTCACCATCAAAGCGCTGCACGCCCGGTGCGCCCTGTGACAGAACCTGCACATCAATGCCGGATGCATCCATGTCCTTGATACGCATATCGTAGAGGTCATCCATCTTGGCGCGGATCGGCGTGCCGGTGAATCCCGACTTGTCGTCATATAATGCTGCGATTTCAGGATCGAAATAATGTTCCTCAATCGCAATGATCTTGTTACCGCTTTTGCTCGCCATTTTCCGCTCCTCGTGGATGGGTCGTTGATCTGCGCTTTATGCGCTCAATGTATCAGCCGCGGAATGTATCAACCACGGCCACGCGTGTCAGCCTGATGGCGCCGAAAACTTTACGGGTGATCACCAAAGGGCCCGACCGTCATCGGCCAGGTGATCGACCAGATACCAAACGGATACATTTGCGTATATTATGGGCACCCGACCCGATGGCGGGTGTCGGCGGTCGCTCATCTGCGGGGCGCCATTTTGTCGCCACATTTGCGGGTAAAAAAGACTACGTTGCTAAAATCGGGTCTGGGTAGGCCCCAATAGAAAAAGATCTATGGCTCTAATCGGAAAAATCATAGGCGGCGCGGCGGGTTTCGCGATTGGCGGACCGCTCGGCGCCCTTGTCGGCGCAGCCGCAGGCCATGCGGTCGACCGGTTGCGCGGCTCGGAAGAGGACGCCAGCGACAAGACACGCCAGACCGCTTTTACCATCGCCGTGATCGCACTGAGCGCCAAAATGGCGAAAGCCGATGGTCAGGTAACACCGGACGAAGTGGAAGCATTCCGCCAGATACTGCATGTACCGGAAGAAGAGCTCAGAAACGTCGGCCGGGTCTTTGACGTTGCGCGTAAGGATGCGCGCGGGTTTGAACCCTATGCGAAGCAGGTCGCGAAGATGTTCGTCGACCGCCCCGCCGTGCTCGAAGAATTACTGGACGCGCTGTTTCATATCGCCAAGGCCGACCGCATCATCCATCCACAGGAAGAAGAATTTTTACAGGATGTCGCGACAATTTTCGGCTTCGACGAGGCGAAGTTCGCCCGTATCCGGGCCGGCCACCTGGGCGCGGACGCCTCCGACCCCTATGCAATCCTGGGCGTCGCCCATGATGCGGATGACACAGCGGTGCGTTCCGCCTGGCGCACCCTGATCAAGGAAAACCACCCTGACAAACTCGTTGCCGAAGGCCTGCCGCAGGACTTTATCGATGTGGCGACCGCCAAGATGGCCACCATCAATGACGCGTGGACGAAAATACAGAAACAGCGCGGGCTGAAGTAAACCCGCCGGCGCGACGAGTCACACGGGCTGAAGTGGTGCATTGGCGCCATTGGGCACCTCGACCGTGATCGCATCGCCGGGTTTGAGGCACCCCCCGGCCAGAACCACACCCATAACCCCGAATTTCAGATGCGCGCGGCCATCGGCATTCTTTGCCGTCACCGCCTTGGTAAGTCCGCGCTGAAAACCATCGATCTGCTTGCAGGGGTTCCGCAGGCCGGTCAATTCAACACAGGCCTTTCCCATGTGCAGGCGTGTCCCTACAGGAAGGTCCGTCAGTGCGATTCCCGCGGTTGTGACGTTTTCACCCAGATCGCCGGGCCCGACATCAAAATCTTTCCCGCGCAGGTACTCGAACAACTCAGACTGGATAAGATGAACCTGGCGCAGGTTGGGCGCCGTGGCGTCCTTGTTCTTGAGATAAATGTGCTGAACCGTGACGCCATTATGCGCATCGCCTTCAACCCCCAGGCCTTTGACAAGCGTGATAGCGTCGCTGACCGGCTTCTTGAAAACGTTTCCGGCGGCACGGCCGACCGCAACAACCTGACCTGACATCCGCATCTCTATATTACCTGATTACATAAGGGGTATTTTTAGCATGCATTGGGATACGTGACAGACACGGTTTTTCAACATGTAATTTCCATACCCCGTAATAGCCGTTTGACTTCCCGCCGCCCTGCACCGAGGCTTCGTCCCCATGAAACCCGCCCATATCGCCCTTGCCATTCTCGTAATGGCTGTTTGGGCATCCAACATAGCCGCCGCCCGGTTCGCCGCTGCGGAAATACCCGGCTGGGCGCTGATCACCGTCCGGATGGCCGTCATCGTCGTTACGCTGGTGCCGTTTGTGCGAATCCCTCACGGCCATTTGCGGAAAATTTTCGGCCTGTCCGTTACCATGGGTACGCTTCATTTCGGGCTGATGTTCGTCGCCATTCAACATATTCATGTCGGTACCGCCGCACTGATCATCCAGACATCTGTGCCGTTCGCCCTGCTGCTCGCACTAATATTTTTCCGGGAGAAATTCGGCTGGTACCGGGCAGCAGGCATTCTGATCAGCTTTTTCGGTGTCGCCCTCGTCGTCGGTGAACCGCGCCTGGAGGACAGCATGCTTTATGCCGGGATGGCGCTGATTTCAGCCTTGGCATTCGGCGGCGCGAACCTCCAGCTCCGCGGCCTCGGCGGCGTCAGTGTGTTCGCCATCAATGGCTGGATGGCGGTGTTCGCTATCCCGCAGATGGCACTGATGTCGTATATCTTCGAAACCGGCCAGATCGACGCCATTGCAAATGCGAGCACCGGGACCTGGCTCGCCATCGCGCATATGGGGATTATCGTCAGCATCGTCGGGCACGGGCTGTGGTACGAACTGGTGCCCAAATATCAAACCAACCAGACCATGCCGTTCACGCTGCTGATCCCGGTTTTCGGGGTAGGTATGGGAATCGTGTTGCTGGGAGAAACCCTGAACTGGCATATAATTGCCGGCGGGTTGGTCACCATCGGCGGGGTGGCCATCATCGTGTTTCGCGGCTCCGGCCGCAGAGCGGCGCAAACCGCTCCCGGGGCCACCCCGGATTGACCGCATCGGATTGAGCGCATGGATATCATTCAAAGAGCCTCCCCAAATGTGAACGACCGCCCTTCGGGCATCACGGTCGATATGGTCATTTTGCATTACACCGGTATGAAAACCGGCAGGGCGGCTCTCGATCGGCTTTGCGATCCCGAAGCCAAGGTCAGCGCCCACTACCTGATCGACGAAGACGGCACGACCTGGCAGATGGTCGAAGAGAACCGGCGCGCCTGGCACGCGGGTTTCAGTCACTGGTCAGGTGCAGCGAATATCAATGACCGCTCGATCGGGATCGAAATCGTCAACCCGGGCCATGAATTCGGCTATCGCGCCTTTCCCGAAGAACAGATGGCCGCCGTCGAAGAATTGCTGGCGCAAATTCTTGAACGTCACCGGGTTTCACCGGCGCGCGTCGTCGGACATTCCGACATCGCACCGACCCGAAAACAGGATCCGGGCGAACTGTTCGACTGGAAACGCCTTGCCGACAAAGGGCTTTCGATCTGGCCGGCCGAACCAGCCGCCCCCATCAAGCAGGCCGATGCCCGCCACTATCTGTCCGAGATCGGTTATGATGCCGAAGCCCCATTGGCCGACGTCGTGACCGCCTTTCAACGACGTTTTGTGCCGGCTGATGTCAGCGGCGCACTGGACGATAAAACACGCGCAGTTATCGCCGCGGTCCACGACTTAAACAGTTGACGCTCAACGCATTTACGACGACTGTGCCGGCGGTCCAGACGGTCGGATGGCCGCCTTTCGGCAATGGGGAAACCCGTCGGGGGGAGGAAAGTCCGGGCTCCACGGAAACACGGTGCCGGCTAACGGCCGGCGGGGGCGACCCCAGGGAAAGTGCCACAGAGAGCAGACCGCCGTCTGTTTACGGACGGTAAGGGTGAAAGGGTGCGGTAAGAGCGCACCGCGTCGTCGGTAACGGCGATGGCATGGTAAACCCCACCGGGAGCAAGACCGAATAGGGACGGCACGCGAATGCAAATTCGCAGGCGGGTTTCTGCGCTGCTGTCCGGGTAGGTCGCGACGAGGCGTCCGGCGACGGGCGCCCCAGATGAATGGCTATCTATCGTCCGGGTTTCGGCCCGGGCGGGGACAAAACCCGGCTTACAGACCGTCTGGACCATTTTGCCGCAAATATCCGTCACCACATGCAGAATGCCGCAACAATTATGGAAAATCACCGAAAAGACACACTGCGCAACGATTGATCTCAATCATAGCTTGTGAAGCGGCCCGGTCGTATCCAATTGCACATCCTGCGGAGACCATCCGATCCGCCGCAGGAATTGATGGCACCCAAACAGTGCCGACCCGGCAGTGCCGGTTTTCTCATAATGAGGTACTCGTCATGACGTACTCTGGACGCATTCTGAAATCACTCTCGCTACTGGCTGTACTGGCCGCCGCCGGTTGCGCCGGACAAAAGCCAACTAGCCAGACACAGAGCGGAACCTATTCGATCACATACGAAAATGTCAGCGCTCTGGTCGGCGTTCACGCCGGCACGGGCCGACTGATCCTTGAAGACGGATCTGAATATGCCTTCAAGGCGGACGGATACAGCCTTGCCGGGATCGGCTATTCGATCGCAACCGCCAAAGGTAAGATATACAACCTCCGCCAACCCGCAGATCTGACCGGCGAATACGGTGCTAGCGGCGGCGCAGCAATCCTCGGCTACGGCAACGGCAAAGCTGGCCTGAAAAACCGGGGCAACGATGTATTCCTGGACGTTGATTCTGATGAAACCGGGCTGCGCCTGGGTCTGGGAGGCGGATTCGTCACGTTCAGGCTCGGGGATCAGCTTAAAGGCCCACGGGTTGCCGCGATCGAACCCGTCACGTCCAAGCCGGCTCCGCCGCCAGTCCTCCCCGCCAAGCCGGTGAGCCACAGCATCGAGTTCGGATACGACAAATCACGGGTCAGTCTTGCCATCGGCAAACAGCTCGATCCGATCGCTGAAACCTGGCGCGACAAACCCGTTACGTTCGTCGTTGTCGGCCACGCCGATACAGTCGGCACAGACGCATACAACACCGGGCTTTCAAAAAAACGCGCCGAGAATGTCAGAAAAGCGCTGGTCGAACGCGGTATAGCCGCAGACCGCATTACCGCCACCGGCGTTGGTGAAGCAGGTCTCGCCGTTGCCACGCCGGAAGGGACACGGCTTCGTGCGAACAGACGCGTGGTGATTACGGTCACAAGTACCCGATAACGCGTTTCCCGGGCCGGGATTTTCTCCCGGACCCGCCCCTCGAAAACCGCGCCCTGTAAAACGGGGCGCGGTTTTTTTGTTCTCCCCGACCACCCTGTCACACCACCAAGATGAGAACATAGTAAGAACACAGTTCTGCCACAATCTGTGGATAAAGAATTCAGCGTGCAGACTTCCGGTCCATTTTAGATGCCTCCACGGGTCGATTGGCAACTTGAACGAATGCTTCTAAATGCCCGTTCTTAACTAGTTCTTTACTATCAATGGCGTTGACTCCCATAATTACCCATGATATTCCACCATGTCCCAAATGCGTTTGAGGGACGAGGTTTCATGCCGGTTCGCCGGCGGAAAAAGACAGGAAAGTCGGATCGCCCCGTGACGTCGTTTATTTCGACATACGAGAACAAGGTAGACCGGAAGGGCCGCGTATCGGTTCCTGCTGCCTATCGCTCGGCGCTCGGAACTGAAACATATCAAGGGGTTATCGCCTATCCATCGCTAATTGACGGCGCCATTGAAGCTTTCGGCCGCGGCATGCTCGACGAGTTGAACCGACGCAAGCTCGACCAGACACTTGATGGCGGTGATTACACTCAGGCGCTGGTTGGCAGGTCAGATGACGGGCTGGTCGAAACAATCATGGCGATCTCCAGTGAGCTGCCTTTCGATGGCGAAGGGCGAATCATCCTGCCCGCCAGATTGACAGAGCATGCCGGGATTACCGACCGCGCAACCTTTGTCGGCCGCGGCACCCGGTTTCAGATTTGGGCACCCGAAGTATATGAAAAACATCAGTTAGCCGAGGTCGAAGCATTGCGCGCCCGGCTCAGCGGTGGGGGCATCCAATGAATGCCGCGACGAATCCTCCGGCAAATAGCGGGTTCGGCCACGAGCCTGTCATGATCGACGAAGTGCTTGCGGCACTTCAGCCCCGTGACGGCGGCAGCTACGTCGACGGTACATTCGGCGCGGGCGGATACACATCAGCAATTCTCGATGCCGCCGATTGCCGCGTTTGGGCCATAGACCGCGATCCCGACGCCGTCGCGGGCGCGGCAGAGATGATCAGAAAATACGCAGGACGCCTCACCGTTATAGAAGGCCGCTTTGGCGACATGGCGCAGATTCTTGCGCGCCAGGGCATAGAGGCCGTTGACGGCATTGCGCTTGATCTTGGCGTATCCTCCATGCAGATCGACGATCCGGAACGCGGTTTCAGCTTCCGGAATGACGGCCCGCTTGATATGCGGCAGGGCAGAGACGGTTTGTCGGCGTCCGATCTCGTCAACGAGGCTGACGAAGGCATACTCGCCGATATCATCTTCAAGTACGGCGAAGAACGGCAGGCCCGGCGCATCGCCCGCGCCATCGTCGATGCCCGCGCGGACGCGCCGATCACGCGCACCGGACAACTGGCGGATATCGTCCGCAACACCTATCGCGGTGGGCGGTCATCCAAGACGGACCCGGCAACCCGGACATTCCAGGCCATTCGTATCCAGGTCAACGAAGAGCTGGACGAAATAGAACGCGGCCTGAACGGGGCGGAAATCGTGCTCGCACCGGGCGGGCGCCTTGCAGTCGTGTCGTTCCATTCACTCGAAGACCGCATCGTAAAGGACTTCCTGCGTAAACATTCAGGCGACGTGCCGACCGTATCCCGTCACATGCCCGCCGCGGCTTCCGCCAGCCCGACGCCCCGCTTCAGACTGATCCGGCGCGGCACACAGAAGCCTTCAGACGCTGAAACAAGACGCAATCCCCGGTCGCGTTCCGCGCGATTGCGTGTTGCCGAACGCACATCGGCCCCGCCGATGCAGGAGGACTGAGCCATGCGCCGCTCCACCCTGCTCTGGTCTGTTCTCGCCATTTCCGTCGTGATCGGGCTTTTCGTGGTCAAGCATCGCGTCCAGACCCTCGAAGACAGGTTGCATGCGCTGAACGCCGACATCATCACCGACCGTGACGCAATCCAGGTAATGGAAGCGGAATGGAGTTACCTGAACCAGCCCGCCCGCCTCGAAGCCCTGAGCAAGCGCCTGCTCGGGATGAATGCGCCCTCCTCGGCGCAGACAGTGTCGATGCAGGAACTGCTGGAACAGTCCGCGCCGGAAGGTGCCGACACGGCGACACTCACAGAGGTCGCAGCCAGGAAAAAACCAGCCGCCCGAGCTGCGCCCGCTCAAAAGCCGGTGGCACCCCGGGTATCTGAAGGCGAAGACTGGCTCAAGCCGATCCTTGCCAAGCTGAAGAAAAGCCAATGACCGGGAAGCGGCAGGCCCCACCCGAAAAAATTCGCATTGAAGGCGATCGAAAGACAGCTATCGAAATGGGCCGCAACCGCCTGATGGTCGCCGGCGCCCTGTTTACAGCGGCATTTACCGTGATCGGCATCCGCGTAATCGACGTTTCGGTTTTTTCGGAAAATACCGAGCCCCGCTACACCCGCAGCATTGCGAAAGACGAAAAGCATAACGGACGCGCCGACATCGTCGACCGCAATGGCGTGTTGATGGCGACAAGCCTGAGCACAGCATCCCTTTTCGCAAACCCCCGCCTTGTCCTCGACCCGGAACAGGCAGCGTTGAAACTCGCAACAGCGCTTCCCGATATAGACGTAAAGGTCATCGAAAAAAAACTGCGGTCGAACCGCGGATTTGTCTGGCTGAAACGTCACCTGACGCCACGGCAGCAATATGCCGTCAATCGGCTCGGCATTCCGGCGCTTAATTTCCAGCGTGAAGCAAGGCGGATGTATCCGATGGGCTCACTGGCGGCGCATGCCCTCGGATTTACCGATATCGACAACAAGGGCCTGACGGGAATCGAACGCTATTTCGACAAGGAGCTTCGCACCCGCCAGGACAACATGGCCCTGTCGATCGATGTCCGCGTCCAGCACGTTCTGGAACATGAACTCGGCGTCGCGATGAAGAAATTCAGCGCCATCGGCGCGGCCGGCCTGGTAATGGACGTCACCACCGGCGAAGTGGTCGCGATGTCGTCGCTCCCCAGTTTCGACCCGAACCAGCCCAACGCCATCGCACAGGACCTGCGTTTCAACCGGACCACGCTCGGTGTTTACGAAATGGGGTCGACGTTCAAGATATTTACAACTGCCATGGCGCTCGATGCCGGCACAGTCAGCCTGCACGGCGGATACGATGCCACGAACCCCATCCGGGTAGCCCGCTTCACGATCAGAGATTTCCACGCAAAGAAACGCTGGCTCTCGGTACCTGAAATATTCATGTATTCATCGAATATCGGCACCGTAAAAATGGCACTCGATGTCGGCATACCGGGCCACCGGAATTTTCTGACGACGATCGGCATGATGAAGCCCGTCGCTATAGAACTGTCCGAGACCGGTTCCCCGCTCTCCCCAAATCGCTGGCGTGAAATCAACAGCATGACGATTTCTTTCGGGCATGGCCTCGCCGTCAGCCCCCTGCACCTGGTTGCGGGTGTCTCGGCAATGGTGAATGGCGGGATATATCGCACCCCGACCCTGATCCGCCGCAACCCGTCGGAAACCCCGGTCGGAAAACGCGTCATTACGGCAGAAACATCCGCGAAGATGCGCCGTCTCATGCGCCTCGTGGTGAAAAACGGCACAGGCCGGAACGCCGCTGCCCCCGGCTATCTCGTCGGCGGCAAGACCGGTACAGCCGAAAAAGTGTCAGGTCGTGGGTACAAGAAAAAGGCGCTGATCTCGTCCTTCGTCGCAGCGTTCCCGATGCACAAACCCAGATACGTCGTCCTCGCGATGCTCGACGAAGCCAAGGGCACAAAGGAAACGTTCGGCTACGCAACAGGCGGATGGGTGGCAGCCCCCGTCGTCGGAGCGGTCGTGCGCCGGATTGCGCCGGTCCTCGGAATGCGCCCGATCAAGGAAACGGACCCGGTCCGGGAAACTCTATCCATCGAAATTTCGGGAAAATCGGCGCGGGAGCGGCGGGTTGCAACTCATTGACCTATTGCCGGGAGAAATCACACAGGTGAACCTGACAGTGGAACTACGCGAAACGGAGATTACGGGTTTGACCGCGGATTCACGCGCCGTCGAGCCCGGCTTTCTGTTCGCAGCACTGCCCGGATCGACCGTCGATGGCAGGAAATTCATAGACACCGCAATCGCGAACGGAGCCGCCGCCATACTCGCGCCGGACGGCACAATTGTAGAAGACGGCAGTGTTGCACTTGTGACATCAAAAGATGCGCGCGCCGCGCTCGCTCACATTGCCGCCGCGTTCTACAACGATCAGCCGAAAACCATCGCCGCCGTCACCGGCACAAACGGCAAAACGTCGGTTGCGCACTTCACTCGCCAGATATGGTCATTGCTCGGTCACAAGGCCGTCAGCATGGGCACGCTTGGCCTCCAATTGCCGGACGGCTCCGTCAAACCCAGCCTGACAACACCCGATCCCGTCACACTTCACGCAGATCTCGCAGGCCTCGCACGGGACGGCGTAGATCACGTCGTCATGGAGGCTTCAAGTCACGGGCTAGACCAGCGCCGGCTGGACGGTGTCAGGCTCCGCGCTGCCGCCTTCACCAACCTGTCGCGCGACCACCTGGATTACCACGGCACGCTCGACGCATACCTGAACGCCAAGGCCCGCCTGTTCAGCGAACTCCTGCCCGCTGACGGCATCGCGGTCCTTAATGCCGACATTCCGGAATTGAAATCGCTCGCCAGCGCATTCGGCGGCAAAACGATCACATACGGGCGGAACGGTAAAGACCTTAAACTGACCACGGCAGAACCCTCCCATTACGGGACGCGGATTTCTCTGTCGGCTTTCGGGCAGGAAACGGAAATTAACCTGCCACTTGCCGGTGCGTTCCAGGTCTTCAACGTCCTCTGCGCCGCCGGCCTCGCCATTGCCTGTGGCGGCGACATTACCGGCGTATTAAACAGCCTGCCGCAATTGCAGGGTGTGCCGGGACGCCTCGAACATGCCGGGACGACCCAGGGCGGCAGCGTCTATATCGATTACGCCCATACCCCGGATGCGCTGGAAAATGTTCTCAATGCGATGCGGCCCCATACCACCGGGCGGCTGATTGTCGTCTTTGGCTGCGGCGGAGACCGGGACCGCGGCAAACGACCGATGATGGGCCGGGTTGCAACTGATCTCGCCGACATTGCCATCGTCACGGACGACAACCCGCGCTCCGAAGCGCCGGATGTTATCCGCAAGGAAATTATGGCCGGTGCACCGGGCGCAAACGATATCGGCGACCGCGAGACAGCAATACGCGAGGCCGTCTCGATGCTATCGGATGGCGATGTTCTGATAATTGCCGGCAAGGGGCACGAAACCGGGCAGATCATCGGTGATGAAGTCCGGCCGTTTAACGACCTGCTCATCGCCCGGACGGCAATCGCGGACAACACGGGGGAACAGAAATGACCCCCTCCCCGCTCTGGACCTCGACCGATGCACCCGCCGCGACGGGCGGACGTGCAGCCGGCACCTGGACGACAAACGGAATCTCAATCGATACCCGCTCTCTCGAGCGAGGCGATCTGTTCGTCGCCCTTTCCGGGCCCAATTTCGATGGCCACGATTTTGTCGGCGGTGCTTTCGACAACGGCGCGGCAGCAGCCCTGGTATCCGAGACCAGTGCAGACAGCCTCGACGGTATGCCCGGCCTGATCGTCGCTGATACGCTGGAGGCTCTGCGCAGCCTCGCCGTGGCCGGACGCGCCCGGACAGGCGCGAAGATTGCCGCCATTACCGGCAGTGTCGGCAAGACCGGCACGAAAGAAGCCCTGGCCCATGTTCTGGCGTCCCAGGGGTCCACAAGCTTCAGTAAAAGCAGCCTGAACAATCACTGGGGCGTGCCGCTGTCACTGGCCCGTATGCCGAAAGATACCGACTTCGGCATCTTCGAGATCGGCATGAACCATCCCGGTGAGATCACCCCGCTGGTCAGCCTGGCCCGCCCCCATGTTGCCGTGGTGACCGCCATTGCCTCCGCCCATATGGCATTCTTCAAATCCCTCGAAGACATTGCCCATGCGAAGGCGGAAATATTCTCCGGTCTTGACGGCGGCATCGCGATTATCAACCGAGATACCGAGCATTTTGACCTGCTCGCGACCACGGCTCTCGCCACCGGCGCTGACCGCATCATCAGTTTCGGGCGCAGTACGGAAGCCGATATGCGCCTGATCGAATGCCTGAGCGACACGACCGGCAACTCGGTCGAGGCAAGCTGGCACGGTAAAACACTTAACTTCCGCGTCGGACAACCGGGCGTGCACTGGGCCTATAACAGCCTTGCCGTCCTCACCACCGTGGATGCACTTGGTGGCGATATGGATACCGCGGCATCCGCGCTGGCAGCACTCCCCGGGTTACCGGGCCGCGGCGCAGTACATGTCATCCCCTGGGGGAACGGCAGTATCCGGCTGATCGATGATTCCTATAACGCCAACCCCGAATCCATGAACGCCGCCCTGAAAACCCTCGGGCATATGCCGAAGGATGGCGGGCGGCGGGTCGTCATCCTGGGTGACATGCTCGAACTCGGGGACATTTCGAAGGCCGCCCATGAGGCGCTCGAGGCAGAGATCATTCGGAACGATATCGATATCGCGTTCCTCGCCGGACAGGAAATGACTGCTCTCGCAGACAGGCTCTCGTCGACCGCACTTGGTGGCATTGCCGACACAGCGGGCGAACTTCTCCCGATCGTGATGTCCGGCCTCCAGGCCGGAGACATTGTCACCGTCAAGGCGTCGAACGGGATCGGGCTTTCACGAATTATCAAAAAACTGACCGAACCGGCGCCCGTCGCGCGCGCCGCGAACGGCACCTGAAACAGGAGAAAGTAACAGATGCTCTATAACCTCCTGTTCCCGCTGGCCGACGAAATCGGCGCATTCAACCTGTTCCGCTATATCACCCTGCGGACCGGGGGTGCTGTGGTAACGGCATTGTTCGTCAGCTTCGTTCTCGGCCCGGCGGTTATCCGCTGGCTCAAAAGCAAGCAGGCCGAGGGCCAGCCGATCCGTGAAGACGGCCCGCAATCACACCTTCTTACGAAAAAAGGCACGCCGACCATGGGCGGCGTGCTGATCCTGCTCGCGCTCGGCATCGCGACACTGCTCTGGGCGGACCTGACCAACGGATATGTCTGGGCAGTCCTGACGGTAACACTCGGCTTCGGCGCGATCGGCTTTGTCGACGACTACATCAAACTGACCAAACGTTCGAGCAACGGCCTGTCAGGCCGGCTGAAGCTCCTCGGACAGGTCATCATTGGCGGCGGCGTCACCATCTGGATTACCAGTCTGTCCGAAGGCGCTCTGTCCACCGGGCTGGCATTACCCTTTTTCAAGGAACTGCTCGTACCGCTCGGATGGTTCTTCGTTCCCTGGGCGGTCATCGTCCTCGTCGGCGCCTCGAATGCGGTAAACCTCACCGATGGGCTCGACGGGCTTGCGATCATGCCCGCCCTGATCGCGGCGGCATGTTTCGCCCTGATTGCCTATGTATCCGGCAACTTCGTCTTTTCCGAATATCTGCAAATTCATTTCGTACGCGGCGCGGGTGAACTCGCGGTGTTCTGCGGGGCGCTGGTCGGCGCCGGTCTGGGGTTCCTCTGGTACAACGCGCCGCCCGCCATGGTCTTCATGGGCGACACCGGCTCGCTCGCCATCGGCGGCGCACTGGGGGCCGTCAGCGTCGTCACCAAGCACGAAATCGTGCTCGCCATTATTGGCGGACTGTTCGTTCTTGAGACCGTCTCGGTAATCGTTCAGGTCGCGTCATTCAAACTGACCGGCAAGCGCGTGTTCCGGATGGCGCCGCTGCACCATCATTTCGAGCAAAAAGGCTGGGCTGAATCGACAATCGTGATTCGCTTCTGGATCATCGCGTCGATCCTCGCACTGGTCGGCCTCGCAACCCTGAAGCTGAGGTAGACGCACGATCATGATCCCCGTGACATCCCGTTCCTCACAGCACCTGGCGGTCTTCGGACTCGGCGGCTCCGGCCGTGCGACCGCGCATGCGCTGATGGCGGGGGGCGCGACTGTCACGGCATGGGACGACAATGCCGATTCCCGCGCGGAAGCGGCGAACGAAAATATCCCGCTTGCAGATCTTGCAGCCGCGGACTGGTCACAGTTCTCTGCGCTGGTGCTGAGCCCGGGTATCCCGCTGACCCATCCGGTGCCGCACCCGGTCGTGGTCTGCGCCCGAAATGCGGACCGGCCGGTTATCGGCGATATAGAGCTGCTGACAGAAAACACCGATGGCACCGTCCTGATCGGCATTACCGGTACGAACGGGAAATCGACGACATCGGCTTTGTTGCATCACGTTCTTCACGCATCCGGTGTCGCCGTCCAGATCGGCGGTAATTTCGGCCCGCCTGTCCTCGGCCTGACACCCCCGACAGATGGCGAAACAGTCGTCCTCGAACTGTCATCCTACCAGCTCGATCTGACGCACACGGCGTCCTTCGACATAGCCGTCCTGCTGAATGTGACCCCCGATCATCTCGACCGGCACGGCGACATGGCAGGCTATGTGGCAGCGAAAAAACGGATATTCCGGGCGGCACCCGGGACCGACCGCCAGATCGCCGTTATTGGGGTCGATGACGCATACAGCCTCGCCGTGATGAACGAACTTTCAGAGAACGACGCCTGGCAGGTCGTCCCGGTATCCGTCACCCACCCCGTCGAGGATGGCGTCAGCGTGATCGACGGCACATTGTCCGATGCCGACGGCAACACCTGCGCGATCGGCCATATCGAGACGCTGCGGGGTCAACATAACTGGCAGAACGCTGCCGCCACCTGGGCCATAGCCCGGGCGCGAGGACTGACGCCCGCACAGATTTCGGCAGCATTTGAAACCTATCCCGGCCTGCCGCACCGGCTGGAAGCCGTCGGAGAGATCGACGGCATCCGTTACATCAACGATTCAAAGGCAACCAACGGCGAAGCTGCCGCAAGGGCGCTGGCGAGTTTCTCGAACATCTACTGGATCGCCGGCGGCGTCGCCAAGGAAGACGGGCTCACCCCGACGGCCCCTTATCTGGACCACGTAAGACACGCCTTTCTAATCGGCGAGGCCGCCGATTCATTCGAGGCTGCGCTGAGCGGCACGGTTCCCGTCACAATGTCGGGTAATCTTGCAGCCGCGGTGAAAGACGCCGGGCGCTGTGCTGCCGCGGACGGTGAAACAGCCCCCGTGGTCCTGTTATCGCCTGCCTGTGCATCTTTCGATCAGTACCCGAACTTCACGCTGCGCGGCGACCATTTCCGGGACCTGGTCGCAGGTCTTCGGGCGGAGAGCGCAGCATGACCGTATTTGCACGCTCTGACACGTCGATCCTCGGCCGCTGGTGGTGGACCGTTGACCGGTGGACGCTGACGGCCGTCGGCGCGCTGATCGCGTTTGGCATTATCATGGCGCTGGCCGCAAGTCCGGCAGTCGCCGAACGTATCGGCCTCGACTATTTCTATTTCGCCCGCCGCCAGTTGATCTACCTGCCGATAGCGCTCGCACTGTTGGTCGGCGCTTCCCTGCTGTCGCCGCGCGGCGTATTTCGGGTCGCGACAATCACTTTGGTTATTTTCGCGGTCATGGTGCTCGCGACCTTCGTGTTCGGGACTGAAATCAAGGGTGCACGGCGCTGGATCGCGCTTGGTCCGATGTCGGTTCAGCCCTCCGAATTCCTGAAGCCTGCCTTTGCCGTGGTTGCGGCCTGGTTGTTCGCGTCGGCGCGTACCGGAGCTCTGAAACACGGAAACCTGATGTCGATCGGTGCCTATGGCGTGATCGTCGGATTGCTTCTGCTGCAGCCCGATGTTGGCATGGCCGTGGTCATTTCATCCGTCTGGGCCTGCCAGTTTTTCCTCGCGGGCCTGCCACTGTTCTGGGCGGCCGGTCTTGCCATCGGCGGCGTTGCGGCCTTCGTGCTCGCCTATTTCACGCTCTCGCATGTCGCCAGCCGTGTCGACCGCTTCCTGGACCCCTCTTCGGGTGACAGCTATCAGGTCGACCGCTCGCTTGAAGCTTTCATGAATGGCGGCCTGTTCGGTCGAGGTCCCGGCGAAGGCACCGTGAAGCAGGTTCTTCCCGACGCGCATTCGGATTTCGTCTTCGCCGTCGTGGGCGAGGAATTCGGTCTTTTCGTCTGCCTGATCATCGTTGCACTCTTTGGATTTGTCGTCCTGCGCGGCTTCGCAAAAGCGCTGCAGGAAACCGACCTGTTCATTCTGCTCGCCACATCAGGTCTCGTCGTCCAGTTCGGACTGCAGGCCGTCATCAATATGGGGTCCACCCTCCGGCTTATGCCGACCAAGGGCATGACACTTCCTTTTGTCAGTTATGGCGGCTCTTCGCTGATCGCTATGGGGCTGTGCATTGGGTTCCTGTTGGCACTGACGCGGCGACGCGTCGGCACGGAGGCTGCACGATGACGGCTGGCCGCAGCATTCTCCTCGCCGCCGGTGGCACCGGCGGACATATATTCCCGGCAATTGCCGTTGCCGAAGAGCTGATCGCACGCGGACACACGGTTGCACTGGCAACCGATGCGCGTGGTACCGGTCTTGGCAGTTCGCTTGCAGGTGTCGACGTACACCGGATCAGCGCGTCGGGTGTCAGCGGCGGGCTGATGGCTAAAGTAAGTGCCGCCGTCTCGATCGGTGTCGGCGTGCTCCAGGCGCGGCGCCTCTTCAGAAAGCTTCGCCCCGGATGCGTTATCGGATTTGGCGGTTATCCGTCGGTCCCCACAATGATTGCAGCGACGTCACGCGGGTTGCCGACAATTATCCACGAACAGAACGCGGTTCTCGGGCGTGCAAACAGGCTCGTCTCCAAACGCGTGACCGTCATCGCGACATCCTTCAAAGAAACATCGGGTATCGCCTTAACAAGTGACGATAACGTGGTGCTGACCGGAAACCCCGTCCGCGCGGCTTTCAGTGCGGTCCGGCAACAGGCCTATCCGCCGATCGGACCGAATGGCGAAGGTGTCAAAATCCTTGTCATGGGCGGCAGCCAGGGCGCCACTGTTCTCAGCGAAATCGTGCCGCGCGCCCTGAAGGAAATGCCGGAAACACTGCGTCGCCGGTTTGCGATTACCCAGCAGTGCCGGGCCGAAGATATCGAAAACGTCAGACGGATATACGCAGAGGCCGGTGTGTCCGCTGACCTTGCGACTTTCTTCGACGACGTGCCCGATCGTATGACCGCAGCGCATATCGTGATTACCCGTGCCGGCGCATCAACCGTGGCGGAACTGGCGGAGGCCGGGCGCCCGGCGATCCTCGTCCCCTATCCGCACGCGACGGACGACCACCAGACGGCCAATGCGCGCGCGGTCGAAGCCACGGGCGCAGGCTGGCTGATCCCGCAGGACGGTTTCACGCCGGATGCCCTGACAATGCGGCTCGAAAGTTTCGTCAATCTGCAGAATATCCTGATCGATGCCGCGAAATGCGCGCACGATTTCGGCGGCATGTCCGCTGCGGCCGGCCTCGCAGACCAGGCGGAAAAACTGATGGGCGTTGCAGGAAACGGCGACCATGGCCCGGGCGCAGACCCCGTGCGGGAGATCGCGGCATGAAAACGCTCCCCCTCAGCATCGGCACGATTCATTTCGTCGGCATCGGCGGTATCGGCATGAGCGGTATTGCGGAAATTCTGCATAATCTCGGCTACGCCGTTCAAGGCAGCGACATTGCCGAAAGCGCCAATGTCCTGCGGCTCCGCGGTCTGGGTATCGATATATCTATCGGTCATGACGGCGCGAACCTGAAAGAAGCCGAAGTCATCGTGATTTCGTCAGCCGTAAAATCGGACAACCCCGAAGTCATCGAGGCACGCGCTCGACTAATCCCGGTAGTCCCTCGCGCCGAAATGCTGGCCGAGATCATGCGCCTGAAATGGGGCATCGCGGTGGCCGGCACCCATGGCAAAACAACGACCACATCCATCGTCGCCGCTGTGATGGATGCCGGTCAGTTCGACCCCACCGTCATAAACGGAGGTATCATCAACGCGTACGGCACCAATGCCCGCCTCGGTGACGGCGACTGGATCGTGGTGGAAGCCGATGAATCCGACGGGACTTTCATGAAACTGCCGGCAACGATCGCGGTGGTGACCAATATCGACCCGGAACATCTCGATCATTACGGCGATTTCGACACCCTCAAAGCGGCTTTTGTCACGTTCGTCCAAAACATTCCGTTTTACGGATTTGCGACGATGTGCATCGACGATCCGGAAGTGCAGGCCCTTATTTCCGCCGTCTCGGACCGGCGCATCGTGACCTACGGGCTAAGCCCGCAGGCCGATATTCGCGCGACCGACATTTCCGCCGACCCCACCGGGTCCCACTTTAACGTCATCGTGTCCAACCGGATAACAGCGACCTCGGTCGACCTTGGCACTTTCACCATGCCGATGGTCGGTGACCACAATATTCGCAATGCCCTTGCCGCCATCGCCATTGCCCAGGAAATGGGTGTCGAACCGGATGTTCTGAAGCGGGCACTGATGAATTTCAGTGGCGTGAAGCGGCGCTTCACCCGCACGGGCGTGGTCAATGACGTCACCATCGTCGACGATTACGGCCATCATCCGGTGGAAATCGCCGCAGTTCTCGCCGCTGCGAGAACCAGCACACGCCGAAATGTGATCGCCGTGGTGCAGCCACACAGATATTCGCGCGTCAGCGATCTGTTCGACGAATTCTGCACCTGCTTCAACGACGCGGATACCGTAATCGTCGCCGACATATACGCCGCCGGCGAAGCACCGATGCCCGGTATCGACCGCGATGCGCTGGTCGACGGGATCCGCGCCCGGGGCCACAGGCATGTCGTGCCGCTCGATGATGCCGATTCCCTGGCGTCGCTGGTCGCTGACCTGGCCAAGCCGAACGATTTCGTGATCTGTCTCGGCGCCGGCAACATCACTGCCTGGGCCAACGACCTGCCCGCCGCGCTGACAACCGCCTGGGCAGACCAGCCTGCCAAGAATTCAGGGGGCGCATAATCATGCTTGCCCACGCCCTGCCCCGACTGATCGACCGGCTCCCGCCCGTCCGCGGGAAACTGACGGAAAACGCGCCGATATCAGGCATTACCTGGTTCCGGACCGGTGGACCGGCAGAGGTATTGTTCCATCCGGCAGACCGCGAAGATCTGATCGACTTTATCTCGGCACTGGAACCCGGCATCGAACGAACCGTTCTGGGACTCGGCTCCAACGCTATGATCCGCGATGGCGGCCTGGCAGGTGTCGTCATTCATCTCGGCAAGGCGCTCGGCGATATTACTTTTGACGGTACGGATGTAACCGCAGGTGCCGGCGCACTGGATGTCGCTGTCGCACGTGAAGGACGCGACCGGTCCATTGGCGGGCTCGAATTTCTCAGCGGCATACCCGGTACCATTGGCGGTGCACTTCGAATGAACGCGGGTGCCTATGGCCGTGAAATCAGCGACGTTCTTGTGTCTGCCGAAGCGATTGACCCGGTGGGCAACCTGCATTCACTGACACCGGCCGATTTTGCGTTTTCCTATCGTCACAGTGCGATCGATGAAAGCTGGATATTCCTTTCTGCGCGCCTTTCGGGAGAACCCGGCGACCGCGCAGCGATTGACCAACGCATGACAGAGATCGCAGAGGACCGGAAATCGTCGCAACCGATACAGGCACGCACCGGTGGCTCGACCTTCAAAAATCCTCCGGGCACCAAAGCCTGGGAATTGATCGAGGCCGCGGGCTGCCGCGGGCTCACCATCGGAGATGCGATGGTGTCGGAACAACATTGCAACTTCCTCATTAACAAGGGCAACGCCACCGCGCGCGACCTAGAAACGCTCGGCGACGAAGTGCGCAAGCGGGTCAAAGACCATTCAGGAATTATTCTCGAATGGGAAATCCGGCGTATCGGCGTTGAGCTGAAAGGCGGCGTGTCATGAGCACGTCAGTCGCCGTCCTGATGGGCGGATGGTCCAGCGAACGCGAAGTATCACTGGTCAGTGGCGGCGCAATCGTCGACGCATTGGCCAACACCGAATTCGATGTCCGTGCAATCGACGTCCAGCGTGACGTCGCCGGCCTCGTCGGCAAACTTACACCCGCACCGGACGTCGTCCTGAATGCTCTGCACGGACGCTACGGCGAAGATGGCTGCATCCAGGGCGTCCTTGAATGCCTCGGCCTGAAATATACCCATTCCGGCGTGATGGCCTCTGCCCTCGCGATGGATAAACCGATGGCAAAGCGGCTGTTCGAGTCCGTGGGCATTCCCTGCGCACCGCACGAAATAGCGACACGCGCCGATTTCAAAGCTGGCAGCGTCATGGACAAACCGTTCGTCATCAAGCCGATGAACGAAGGGTCGAGCGTTGGTGTGACGGTCGTACTGGATGACAGCCACCTGCCATCGCTTGACGACGGCTCATGGACCTTCGGCGACACCGTCATGGTCGAAAAATATATTCCCGGACGCGAACTGACGGTTGCTGTCATGGGCGATCGCGCCCTCGGCGTTACCGAGATCAAGCCGGTAAGCGGCTTTTACGACTACACCGCCAAATATACCGACGGCAAAGCCGAACACCTGATCCCGGCGCCGGTACCGGAAGAAATCTATACCGCCGCGATGGATTACGCGGTACGCGCCCATAACACGCTTGGCTGCCGCGGCGTCTCCCGTGCCGATTTCCGGTACGACGATTCGCAGAACGATCCGGGCGACCTGATCCTTCTTGAGGTCAACACACAACCCGGCATGACACCGTTGTCGCTCGTCCCCGAGCAGGCAGCACATGCCGGAATCAACTTCAGCGATCTTGTTCGCTGGATGGTGGAGAACGCATCATGCGATGGCTAAACTTGGGTAAATCCGCAACCGGCAAAAAATCCGGTAAAGCGGGAAACAAAGCGAAGGGTGCCCGTCGCAGACCAATGCCGCGCTGGGCAAAACGATCTGTCCGTGGCGGTGTCGCGGTAGCGATTTTCAGTCTCGCCCTGGCGGGGCCCACCTGGCTGTGGCAATCGGGCTGGGTCACAGGTGTAACCAACTCCATGTTCAAGGCAGCGGCCGAATCTCTTGCCGATGCCGGATTCCGCGTCGAAGAGGTAATGCTCGAAGGCCGGGCCAACGAATCATCAGCCCAGATCATGAAAGCGCTGGATATTTCCCGTGGCGCGCCGCTACTGACGGTAGACCTGAAATCTGCCCGGACAAGACTGGAAGAACTGCCATGGATACGCGTTGCCAGCCTGGAGCGCGAATTTCCTGCAACCGTGCGGGTCCGTATTGTTGAGCGGCGTCCCCTCGCCCTCTGGCAGCGCAAGAACGAGCTGGTTCTCGTCGATGACGAAGGCGGCATGATCACGTCCCAGAAGCTCGAGCGTTTTCCCGACCTTCTTGTACTGGTCGGGAAAGATGCCCCCATGCACGCGACGGCACTGCTGTCGATCCTCGCCCACGAGCCCGACCTGAAGAAACGGGTGAACGCCGCCGTCCGTGTCGGCGATCGCCGCTGGAATATCCGTATGGATAACGGCGTCTACGTGCGCCTGCCCGAGACAGATGCGCTATCCGCCTGGCAGCGATTTGCCCGCCTTGAGCGCCAGCACAAACTGCTCAAACAGGACCTGCTGTCGATCGACCTTCGTATCCCCGACCAGTTGATCGTACGCACCCGTGCCGGGCGCCCGGCGATTGACCGCAAGGTTGGCAGCCGCAAGGGAAAGAACACCTGATGCGCCGCCCCGTTCAACAATCCATCAACCGAAAGGCCGTGTGACCGTGGCCAAGCTTCGAACAGGAATTATCGCTGCACTCGATGTGGGCAGTTCCAAGACATGCTGCTTCATCGCCCATGCGAATACAGAAGGCGGCATACGCGTCATCGGTGTCGCCCAGCAGGCATCCGCCGGCGTTCGCAACGGCAGCGTCGTCGATATGGACGCCGCGCAGAATGCCGTTCTCACGGCAGTCAGTGCCGCCGAAGAACTGGCAGGCGAACGCATCGACCGGATATTTGTCAACCTGTCCGGTGGGAAAATGTATTCCCAGGTCCAGGAGATCGAGGTTTCCATCGCCGGGCACGAGATCGCCGAGACAGACCTTCGCCGCGCCCGTGAGCGGAATTTTCAGATCGAACAGCCGGAAGACCGTGACCTGATCCATTGCCTGCCCGTCGGATACTCTATCGACGGCAATCGAGGCATTCACGACCCGCGCGGCATGTTCGGTGAACAGCTCGGCGTCAGCTTCCACCGGATCAACGCCGCGGTGGGCTCGGTCCGCAATCTGAAGAACTGTGTCGCCCGCTGTCATCTGGATATCGAGGAAGTGGTGGTCTCGCCCTATGCGTCCGGCCTGTCATGTCTCGTAGAAGACGAAAAAGACCTTGGCGTTACCCTGGTTGATATGGGCGGCGGCACGACGACAATTGCAGTTTTCTATGACGGTCAGGTTGTATTCGCGGATTCAATCCCCGTCGGCGGCGGTCACGTAACCAACGATATCGCCCGTGGCCTTTCGACACCGGTTGTGCATGCCGAGCGTATGAAAATTCTCTATGGCAGCGCGGTCCCGACCCAGTCCGACGACAACGAAATCATCGACGTACCGCTGGTCGGCGAAGACGATCATAACCAGGCCAATCACGTACCGCGGTCGATTCTTACCGGCATTATCAGGCCGCGGATGGAAGAAACCTTCGAACTGGTGCGCGAACGTCTCGAAATCAGTGGCGCAGATCGTATTTCAGGCCGCCGCATGGTTTTGACGGGCGGCGCCGCGCAGCTCCACGGTATTCCCGAGCTCGCAGGCATGGTTCTCGAAAAACAGATTCGCATCGGGCGTCCGCTTCGCATCAGCGGTCTCGCCGAGGCAACCAGCGGCCCGGCGTTCTCCGCCTGTTCAGGACTACTGCGCTATGGCGTCGAAAAATACGCCGGCACGATCGAAGACACCCCCGCAAATGATGCAGCCCCGGTCGGCCGGATGGCGCGGATCGGCCAATGGCTCAAAGAAAGTTTTTAATCCGATGAAATCCCGACCACAGCCCCACGCAAAGAACCGACCCAAAACCAACCGCACTGCCGCGTCGTTTTCGCGGATATCTGAACCCGGGTGGATCCGCACCACCCATTTCGTCCCTTCCCTGTACTAGGAGGCCATTATGACCATCAATCTCACCGTCCCCCCCACTGCCCAGGACCACCTCAAACCCCGTATCAGCGTCATCGGCGTCGGCGGCGCCGGCGGTAATGCTGTCAACAACATGATCTCGTCGCAGCTAGAAGGCGTTGAGTTCGTCGTCGCGAACACTGACGCCCAGGCACTTGCCCAGACACTTGCCGAAAAACCCATACAGCTTGGACCGGGCATAACCCACGGCCTCGGCGCCGGCTCCCGGCCGGATATCGGCCGTGCCGCAGCCGAAGAAGCCATGGAAGACCTGATGGAATCGATCGGTTCAGCCCATATGGTCTTCATCACCGCCGGTATGGGCGGCGGCACCGGCACAGGTGCGGCACCCGTAATCGCGCGCATCGCCCGGGAACACGGCATTCTGACAGTCGGCGTCGTTACCAAGCCTTTCCAGTTCGAAGGCATCAACCGGATGCGCATCGCAGAAGCCGGCATCGAAGAGATGCAGCAATATGTCGATACGCTGAT
>ERZ807291.3189-NODE-3189-length-23642-cov-4.434137_pt1 | contig 23642 bp, 21 predicted proteins | sample MGYA00521257_ERZ807291 | MGnify/ENA primary metagenome ERZ807291 (study PRJEB31413, sample SAMN03169783) | marine metagenome | biome: Marine; feature: Water; material: Subsurface seawater | place: North Sea | collected 2011-04-28 | depth 1 m m ... | reverse complement strand
CCCAAGCATCCATAACCGACTTAGTTAAAGCTCTTCTATTACTATTGTCAAAAGAACCAATAGCAATAAACTCAACCTTATCACCATATTTTTTTCTACAAGACTCTGCTGCTTCTGCGTAAAGATCAATTCCCTTTTCATAAAGCATTCGACATAGAATGATGAATCGAATCACTTGATCATCAGGCGCCTCTGCTACCTCAAACCATTCAAGGTCAACACCAGACCCAGGAACATAATCACACTTATGTTTGGGTACAATCTTTTGCGAAATAAACATTTCCATATCATTCTTATTTTGGAAAAATACCCTATCAGCAAACATTTGTGAAAAACGATAAAGCAAGATTACAAACTTTGAAAAAATTGAGTTTTTAGCAAAAGCTGTTCCAAGTCCTGAAATGTTATTGATAACACTGCCACCAGAAAAAATTGATGCAATAGTGCTATAAATATTCATCTTAGGAGTAAAGTTCATGATAAAACTAGGTCTAATATGTAAATAAAGAAATATTAACTTAAATACTACTAAAATTTCTTTAAATGGATTAGTGCCACTAGCATTCAAATTAATATCATAGTAATTCGACGATATTCTAGAAAGGTATTTTGAACTATCATCATGAGGTGCAACAACTACAACCCTATGACCTTTTTTGATAAAAGTCTTAATTGTATTTCTACGGAAGTTGTAAATATACCAACTAGTGTTTGCGCAAAGGACTATTGTAGATTTTTTTGCATCGTCTACCATAAATCAATCAACCAGTTATATGAAAAAATATTTAAGTAAATGTAATTATAAAATACATTTACTTAAATAACTGTTTTTCTTTGTTTTTAAGAAGTTTTCAATTATTTAAATAGATGAAATCTAACATACAACAATTTTCTTATAATTTAAAAAAATTAGAGGCGAGATGTGATTTGACATGATTTTTTAATTTATTAGACTTCATCCAAAGTACATAAGACACCAATATATAAATCTTGCTAGCCGATGTGTAATTAATATTATTTAAATGTGAGCTCAGAAAAGAATTTACATCTCCTTTAAATAACTTAGAGTCAGATAGTACCTCTTTAATTTCTATTGCATTATGTAAAATGAATGCCTCCATATCATATCTAAAGCCTGATTTATTATTAATAAAGGTCTTATCAACTTCAAAGCTATCAAGAAATTTTCTTAAGTATACTTTGTTTAGCCTTTTCTTTTCAGAGTAGCGTAGATTTTTAGGTAGTCCAAAATAATATTCAAAAATACCATCTTCTCCAAAAGGGAATGTTATTTTATTATTAGAAAGTATTGATGCTTGCAATCCTTTTGTTTGGAAAAGTGCATAGTCGCAAAATCTTGCCCTGATAGATGCTTTAGAATCATCAATATCAAAATTTTTAGCAGTTTTAGATATAAAGTCTCTAAAGTATTTTTCTTGTTTTAACCCAAAGATATTTTTTATCTCACTAACCGCCAACTTTGTGCCAGGAAACATTCGCTCTTCAGAAGTCATAAATATAGTACTGATGCCATAATTTAGAATCTCACTATTACTAACCTTAGAAGGCTCATATTTTTGAAGCCATGCTAAATTGAAATAGCCAAGGAACTTCTCAATATTTGTTCCAATATATCCCATATACATGTCATTACCAAGTCCATCGATTACATTAGCACCTTTAAATTTTGATAACGCATTTAAGTATGCTGGGAGTGTGCAGTCAGCAGAAAGAATAGAGTTTTGCATTGCATAGTGCTTAGTTAAAAGTGAGAACTCTAAGCCATAATCTGGTGTAATAGTTTGATGTTCTAATCCATAATGATGGCTTATTGACTTAGCTACAGAAGATTCTTGATCTCTAAAACCAGCCTCATAAGTAACAGATCTTATTTTATGACTTTCTTGAAATTGGGATAGGGCTTGAACTAAGACAGTAGAATCCTTACCTCCACTTTGCATAAGAATGTTTTCAGAGCTAATTGAAAGGCATTTTTTGACAGATTCATGGATTTCTTTTTTTAAAGTGTCTAAATCAGGTTTAGAATTTTCTAATGATTTTCCAGAAACAAACCTAAAATTATCTCTAAAATGAATTGATCTATTCTTAACATCAAACAAAGCATCTAGACCTACTGGAAGGCAAATTAAATTTGCATAAATGGTCATAGGAGGAGGAACAAAGCCATACCTTAAAAAGTAAAAGCATGCATCATTAGCAATATCTAAATTTAAATTTTGTAATTCATATGGGGACACTTTGATTGGGTTGAAATCTCTATCAATATATATAAAAATAAATTCATTAGTATATTTTGGCCCTGAAATAGTTATCATATTTGAATCCTTAATATGCTGGTGTATTTAGAAAGTATTTTTGTAATTTCAAAGTTCTTGGTAATCTTTTTATTGCGTTTTAATATGGTTTGCTTATCCTCTGCACACATATTTAAATATTTGTTTAGTCCTGAGTTGCATGAAGAGATATCACCAGGTGGATATAAAAAACCACCCTGTGTTTGCTGAGGAACATCGTAATCATATGACCCTCCTAGAAGTTCTCTTGGTCCTGTTTTACAGTTTGAATGGATAGGATATAGTCCCAGGGCCATAGACTCAACTAAAGCATTTGGAAATCCTTCATTATAAGAAAGGCTGATATATAATTCACATTGAGAAACTAGTTCAAATGGGTTTGATAAATGCCCATACATATTAACTGAAGAGTAGTCCTTTGCAATGTGAGCAATCTTTTTGTAATCAATACCATCCCCTACAACATGAAACATAAATGTGTCATCACATAATTCAGCTAATTTAAAAATATCATAAGAGCCCTTAGATCTGCATATTCTTCCCAGAATAGCAACGTGCCTCTTATCAGATAAATGATTGATATCAAATTTTTTAGATAGATTAGGTTCTCTTGATAAGTCTACTGGATTATGAATGATCTCATAATTCTTAGGGAAAAATCCAAATGTAAGCTTAAAATCGTCAAGCATATCAATAGACTTAAAGATATGAACATCAACCAGCCTTTGGGAAAATTTTAATAAATAACGAATGAGTTCTTTTTGTAATATGCTCCTCCTAGATAAATACCCATCATAGGAGAAACAATGTACCGCCTGAAGCTCAAAAGAGCGATTAAAAAATTTCAGCATAGAGCCTATAAACAATGGCATAACTAGGTGACATTGAATAATTGAGTAGTCTCTTTTAAAAACCATTAATAAAAATAAAAAAGGTGTCATTAACTTATATTTGCAATCTTTTACTTTGTATTGAAAGTTATCCTTGAGTAATAATAGATCGCAATTTTTTTTAATTGCATCAAACTTGAAAAGGGAGCTAACGACCTTTTCAGCGCCACCAAATGCCAGTGATGGAATAAAAATATATTTTTTCATCCTCCTCCAAAACCTAACATTGGTAATTGCCAACGGGTCTGCCAAGATATTAAAAGATAAAAAATAAGTGCTATATAACAAATATATGTATTTAAAAATTTTAATTCAATAAAAATGAGAGGAAGAAATGACTCAAGCAACCGAGACAAAAAATTTATAAAAAAATAACTTGCACAATATAAACCTATTATATTCATCGAAAAGGTTCTGGGTTCATAAACATTTTTCTGGAAAAAAAACACTGTATAAATAGCAATCCAATACATAAAACCCAAACCTGATACATTTTCGGATGTAAATAAATAATTTTTTGCCTGCCGCAAATCAAGGTAAAAAACTAATTCACTAAAAAGCTCTTGACTAAAAAGAAAAAAAGAAAATATTACTATAAGGATAGAGATAATAAAGCTTGCGCTCCTTCCTTTTGGAGTTAATTTCATCATCAACAAAATTGGCAAAGCAATGAAAAAAGAAATATGCATTAAGCCTGCAACGAAACAGGATTTTATAAGACTTTTATTGAAATAAAAATAACTGGTTAAGAATATAGCTATTGCAACCCCTTGTCTTATATGAACAATATATTTTCCCATAAACTGTGGTAATAAAAAAATTAATATAATTAATGGTAGCAAATCAGGTTTCGCTTTAAATATTGAGCCTATAGATAAAAATGATGATGTTCCAATTAATATTAATGCGACTGATTCTACTGAAAAAAAAATACCCAATGTATAAACTGTTAATAAATAAAGGGGTTCTTGAAAAATTATTGATAATGACAAAAAGTTTGTGTTATTGATTTTATCACTAGCATTGGCAAAAGAATTAAAATAGGATACACGATCTGAAATAAGTTCTGTATTTGGAACAGCAACAAGTACTAAAGATAAATAAAATAGTAAGAAAATTAAAAAAAATGCGTTATAGTATTTTTGCATATTGCTTGTATACATTTTCTGGTAAATACTTCACTATTGTACGTGAAATAGAAGACCTGTCGATGCTATCCACTTTCTTTAAGGCATCCACAAAATCGTTGGCATTCTGATATTCAACTAGAAAGCCGTTAACTCCATTTATGATTAGTTCTGCTGGTCCTGATTTACAATTGTGAGCAACAACAGGAGTTCGACAATATATTGACTCAATTAAAACATTTGGAAAGCCCTCATAGTCAGATGTTAAAATAGTTGCATATGCACTATTATAGTAGTCATTCATATTATCTTTTCTTCCAATAAACTTTACATGACTTGATAAACCAATATGTTTAGCATAAGCCATCAATTCAGAATATAATTTTCCTTCTCCAATCACTATCAAATCAATTATTTCGTATTTATGATGGAACAGTTTCAAGATATCAATGGCAAATTTGATATTTTTCTGGGGAAGTAACTTTCCAACTAAAAGTAAATATGGCTTATGCTCGATTTGTTTTACTACTTGAGTGTTAAGTGAGCTTAAAACATTATTTATAACAATCGATTGTTTAGGCTGAAAATAACTAAAGGATTTAAAATCCTTTTCCATCTCTTTACACTGATGAATAACAATATCAACTAAAGGTAAAGTAAAAATCATAGAATATTTCTGGATAATTCTAGAAAAATAATTATAGTTATTTGGCATATGTTTAGAAATATAATTCATATTTCTAAAAAATATTTTATTGTTTTTTCCCATTAACTTTACTATACAAACTATAATGGGCAATAATTGATAGCTCATAATGATAATAGTCGACTCTTTTTCAATTTTTCTGATAACTTTTATCAAAGGAATTATAGAAGTCACTGTTCTATTGTGATTCAATGATTTAAGGTTGACTCCGTCGTTCAATTCACTTTTATAACCATTATTGCAAGCTTTTCTTGTAGTTATAATCTTCACAGAATGGCCTCTCATAAATAACATATTTGCGATATTTACACAATTTCTTTGGGTCCCTCCACGCTCCAGGTTGCCAATAAATATATTTAGGGATTTAAATGTGCTATTCATAATTTTTTAAAACATTATAGATGCCTTATTAATATTTATTCCAAACATCAACATATTTCTGTGCAATTTTAATATAATCAAAGTGCTCGTTTATAAATAACCTAGACTCACGCCCAATATCCACAAACTTATCTTGATTATTAATTATTGATTCTAGAGTATTTTCTATATGATCTACGTCAGGAAGTATATTTACTGATGGCGACTTATCTATACCAAGGGATAAAAGAGATTCTATCTCATATCCTCCAAGAACCACTTTTCCCATTGCCAGTGATATCAAGCCATTTATTCCTAATGAGTAACAGCTGGTCTGATCAATAACTATATTTGTATTCTTAATAATATTAAGATACTCACTATATGACACTTTGCCTGCAATAATAAATTCAGCCATATCTGCATATTTTGACTCCAACCTTTGAAAGACTTTTTCAATGATATGAGTCCCTTTGAACCCACGCCTATTTAAACCGTGAAATATTTTAATTTTCTTGTTTACTAGGTTTTTACTATATTTAATATTATTTATATTTATAGAGGGAGGGATTACATTTGTTACATTCGTGAGATCTCTATAGCAAACTTCATATTCATAAAGGGCTGGTATAACAGCATTAACATTCTCAGCAAAAAAAAGATTACTTTTAAAATAAAAATTATTTTGGTATTTATGAAAACTTTGTTCAAGATCATATTTTAAATGATCTTGCAGAGGATTATACCTAAGCCGCTCTGAGGCGTAACGCCAAAAAAAAGGATCACTACCAGCTGCAACAAGAAAAATTTTACCGTTATTTTTTTTTAATTTTTTTATAATGTGTTTGTAAGGGAAAAAATTAGGTGGCATTACAAAAGGGTTCATAAACTGAATAACATCATATCCCTTAATATTGCTAAAAAATTGAAATAATTTTTTTCTATTATTTATTTTTCCAGAGAAAGAAAAATTTTTGAATGAAATATCTACATCACGATCTATTTTTTTCCATGAGTCCCCTGATGAAGCAAGGGTTACATTATGATTAAGTTTGAGCAACCCATCCTGAAGAGTTTTATGAAGGCCACTATAATCACCAAGAAGTAATACTTTCATAACTTAACTTTATTTAACTTTTTATTTCCATATGCATTGAATTAGTATTTTCTTTCATAAAGTATGTATCCTATTAAATAAAAAATAAAAACTATTATTAAGACAATTAAAAAGAGAATGCGGTCTTATAAAATTATCTATAAATATTATCAGGTAACTCTGAAGCAATATAATCTAGTGCCTTTTTTAAACTACCTGAAGTATTATGCCACTTATAAATATTTATTTTAGAAATATCCGGATTGAAAAAGCATAATTTATTATGCTTACCTAGATCAGAATCAGAAAAGTTTATAATTTTCTTTAAAACATTCTCATAATCAAATACTAAATCTTCAAATTTTAAAAATAAGGCATTTTGGCTGGAATTTAAATACTTGATATCTGCTCTTTGTTTCTTTGAGAAAGCGACAAAGCCTTTTGCTTTCATCATAATGTCATCATTATTTGGGAGATATTTATTATTTGGGAGATCTAAAAAAATATCTCTTGGATCTCTATCAACAATGATTAATTTAGCATTATCAAAATATTTCATAGATCTACTAGTGATGGAGCCTCCAAAAGGTGGAATCGCATTATGAAGTGCAACAGCATTAAAATCAGATTTTGAAGATGAAATGATAATTTGAGAAATATATTTTTTTGTCAGGCTGGTGAATTCATCTTGTGATATTGAAACATAATATGCATTTTGTGGGGAACTAGCCACCTTGAATTTTTTTTTAATTCTATGGGTTATCTGCTGAAAATGATTTCTCTTAAACTGTAAGAGATGCCAGTCTATTGAATACTCATATCCAACAATTGATTTAATATACTCTTGTGTTAAAGGAATAAATTGACCTTTAGTTATGCTGCTATAATGATTTCCAATTCTAGAGAACCTACTATAGGGAAAATCCATATTTTTTGTTAACCAAATAAAATCTTTAATTGCAATATCTATATTCTCAGGAGATTTATCATCATAGATTGCTCTTTCGAGGTCTAAAATTCCATATCTTTCTTTAACTAATCTGAACTCATTTGGAAATAGATGAACTCTATCAAATTCTTTGAATATGTCTCTTATGACCGAACCCCCCGATCCGGCAAAACCACCAAAGCATAAAGTACTCAATTAATTTGGCTCCAAAAGACTTTGATTAACAAGATCATTTATTTCTTGATGATAACTTATATTATCTTCGCTTGATCCTGATAAAAGTTTTTCTGCTATGATAAAGTCTTCTTCGCTATCAATATCGAAAGACTCAGCTTTTGATATAGCATAAGATTCAAATTTTCCAAAAAAATTAGCATATCCAAAATTTTTATAGTTTGATATAAAGGTTTCATTTCTCCATATAAAAAAACCACTCGTCATTGCATGTAAAGGAATTAAGTCTTGAGACCTTGGTTGCTCTTTATTAAATTTAAAATTTACTGGCTGGTTATTAAAAAAACAATGGGTTTGCATTTCATAACTAGCCACACAACTATCTAAGTTATTTTGAACAAAATATTTAATAGCAGAGTCAATAGTTTCAGAGCACAATTTAAAACTACAAGGATTTAAGAAAATTGTAATCTCACTTGGAAAAGAATTCATAAAATCATACACATAAGCATCAAGAGAAGCGTCTGAGGTTCCTAGATTTGATGGACGAAGGTAATAATTTAGTTTATCTTTATATCTTTCTTCAGCAGCATTGATTATATGTCTAGAGTCTGTATTCAAATACAAATTATCAATTTCTAAGCAGTTTAGTGCCTCATCTGTGAGGTATTCATATAATGGTTTTCCAGCTAAATTTCTTAAATTTTTAAATGGGACTCTTGTAGAGCCAAGCCTTGAGGCTATAAATGCATTAATCATAAATAAATAAAATCAAAATCACTAAACATTTCTTTTTGATTAAGCAAAGCATTGACTGATAATATAGTGCCATTTCCTCTCAATGCAACTAAATTTTCTTGTTTTTTCCATATGCCATTTTCAATTACTTGAGTTGGTTTAAAAACTTCATTATTTTTGGAGAAGATTAATCTATTATCATTTTTTACAGGCCAAATAGTAGAGCAAAAAGTATCTTGCAATTTCTTAACTGCCAATGGAATATCAATAATTTTATAACTCCCATCAATAGTGTCATCATAGAATATAAAGTGATTGTAGGATAAATCATTAGCTTTTAACATTTCAAAAAAAGAATTATATGAATTATAGAGTGCGGTATTTAAATTTAAGCCTTCTCGCTTAAAATGTATTACATTGTTCTGTATTAAATTTTTAGGTACTTCATTGCCCCATATTATAATTTTTGTATCTTGTGAGAATTTTTTAATAGTTTCATCTAATATTTTTGAAGATGCATTTCTGACAAATACTTGAATAAACTTTTGGGGATTAATCTTGGGCTGGGCTATCTTTAAATTAAATACGTCACTATGACTTGTAATTGTTTCAGCTGTGTTACTTAATCTTGATTCGTTGTTGTTATGATGAGGACCATGATAATGAACCACTTCTGATTCAGAGCAATAAAAAATACTATACCCTTTATTAATTTCTTTAGATGCCCATATTACATCTTCTAAATTAGTGGCAGTTTCATCAAAAAAATGATCTTCAAGAGCTGATTTCGAAAATAGACTGAATGCATTATTAAGCATTGGTGCATTCTGTATTTTTTTTGATTCTTTTGGATAAATTAAAGATAAGTCTCTTATTGCTTGATTAGAAGAAATATTCATTGGGATTTGTCTGCCGAATGCAACCCTGCAATCTTTATTGCTTTCCAAAGCCTTTTTGAGTTTAGCGAGAGAACTATTGTCATCAAAAAAACAATGAGCACTTATAATCAAAATCTCTTCATCAACTGATTCTAAGTTTTCAAATAACCACCTGATTCCGAAGTTTAAAATTTTTCCAGGTATATACTCTTTTTTATATTTTAAAAAATGAACATTTAAACTAGGATACTGATAAAGAAACTCTTCAATATGGTCATTGCTATTATTATCAATTACAACTACATTTGAAATCTCAATATTAACTTGATCTTCAAGACTATCAAGAAGCATCGGCAACCACTGAAGCTCATTATGTGTTCTAATTATTATATTCATAATATTTTAAAGCCAATATTTGACCAATCTTCAATTACTTCGTCCATAACAGGAATACCTTTTTTTAATCTTTCTTTCTGTGTTATTAACTCCTTATTTCCAGGTAAAAGATCTTTTTGATCAGAGTTAACTGATCTATTGGTAATTTTTATAGCTTCTTCAACTAGTGATATATCTGAAATACCAAAAATTGCTGGGTCAATCATCAGGAAGCTATGAGATACATTTCTTTTAATTGATAAATCAGTATTATACATTGCTAACAAATTTCTTGAGTGTGACTGGCCTGACAACCCAGAAGTCAGAATTTCTACTAAATATGCTAATGCGAAACCTTTATGACCTCCAATTGGTTCTAGGTATTCAGCATTATGGGGGTCATTTGTAATATTCATATTTATATCCCTTGCTACATTATTTGGGAGGGATTTATCTTCTCTTCTAAAATTTTTTACCTTATTTTTTGAAAAAGTTGTAGTTGCCAAATCTATATATAAAAAAGTAACATCAGATTTATAAACTAAACTAATTGGGTTAGTACCAAAGACAACATCTTTCCCATCTGGAGAGCAGGCTAGTGCATCAGCATTGGTAAATGAAATAATTATTTTATTTTTAATTTTAGAGTTAACAGCATGGATACCAATTGCCCCCATGTGATCAGAATTAATAATAGTGCCAATGGAGATGCCAGTATTAGAAGATACTTTATCCATTTTTTGCAGAAGAATTCTTGCTGCATGATGAGCAAACCCATGATTTGCATTACAGAGAACACCAGATTTGTTAACAGTTAAATCTACTTTAAAATCCTTTTCAACTCTTCCACCAAGAATACAATCATAATAGTGCTTAATTAAATTTACTCCATGCGAGTCAATTCCAAATAGAGAGGCGCTTACAAGGGCGTTTACTGTATCTTTTGCAACATTATCTTTAATCCCAAGTTCTTTAAATTTTTTAATAAAAAAATTACTTATTTTTGTTGCAGGAATATTTATCATCTTATTAGCTCTTTTTTAACTTCATCTAAAATTTTTGCAATGTATATATAATCTTTTAGATTTGCCAGTTGAGTCTTTGGAAAACTACCATTTATAAAATCAAAATAGTTCGTAAAAGAATCAATACCATATCCAGATGAGATTAACTCTGAAGATTCAGTCATAAAATGAGGATTAGGAATAGATGATTCATGATTATTAAAAACTTGAAACCCTCTATTGTCTTGGTCAGAGATAACATGGGTTCCCTCGGATTGAAATTCTATTCTTTGACGACTTGTAAATGGACTCATTTTAGGCTCCATCCAATTACATGCTGAGTTAATATGGAATACTCCGCTCGGGTGACTTACACTTAAACTTACGTCTATAAAAGAATTTACTTCAACGAGATCTTTAAAGTTAAGATTTTTTACGCTTAAATCTAATTTAGTATCATTTAAATTAATATTCATTTTTCTTAAGCATAAGAATATTATATCTAGATAATGAGGAGCTAAATATTGATATGGGTTTGAAATTCCTGACCATTTCTTAAAATATAATTTAGGCATAACTTCTTTTTGACCATAAAAAAAGTTAAACCAACCTGACCTAGCTTCACTGGCCACGACATTATTAATAAAAGCTAAATTAGATTCATCAAACCTTTTATGGAAATCAATAAAAAGATCACATTTGTTTCTTTTTAAAATATCAATAATAGTCAAGTAGTCTGAATAAGAGTTTCCAATAGGTTTTACACAGATGATATTGTTTGTGTGTTGTGAAATTTGATCTATAACTTGAACATGGCTATTTTCGGGTGTCGCAACAATACCACAATCAAAATGCTCATCTGGGTTAAATTCATTTGTAAGAACAAAAGATATTTCTATATCTTGAATACTAGTCTGGCTTGAGTATTTTTTTAGATGTTCATTGAATCTTTTTTTTGCGAATTTAAGAGAGTCTTTGTTTTGCACCATACAAGTCAGTGAAACTTTTCTACTCTCGGATAAGCTTACCCATTTCTTAATTGCTGGAAATATTGTTCCGCCTCGAAGTTCTTTATCTCCAAGTGTGTAAAATCCGTATCCAGCAATAATTATTTTCATATAAAAGAAAAAGTATTAATTGAACCCGGATCTAGCTTTATTGGCGCCATGTAAAAAAATTCCACAATCAACTCCTGCAACTACAAAATTCATCTTTTCATTAATATTCAAATATTGCTCATTATTTACAAAAACTTGACCAAAAATAATGTTTTCATTGTCAATGCTATTAATTACTCCATTTATTAATTTACTAATGTCTTTGCTATTTTGATCTAAGTAGCCTAAAGAAGAGGCAATATCATATGTACCAAAATATAGACTATCAAGCCTTGGCAAGCTAGCTATTTCGTTAATATTTTGTAGCCCTTCCTCTGATTCAATTAGTAAGCTTATAAATAAATCTTTGTTTTGAGTTTTAACATGTTCAGTAAAATTCTTAAGACCGTAATTTGATGCACGGGTAAACCCACTTGCACCCCTATTACCAGAAGGGGGATAAGTACAAGCACTTATAATTTTTTCTGCTTCAATTTTATTTCTTACATGTGGGATGCATATTCCATCAACACCAATCTCAAGACATCTTAATATTTCCTTTTCGTCATGAGAAGAAGGTCTAATCAGCGCTCTCATTCCTGAAGATTGAATTGAAATTACAGATTCAAGTGCTTCCTGAAAAGAGTATGTTCCATGCTCTAGATCAATAATACAAAAGTCAAAACCAGCTAAAGCCATAATTTCATGTATCTGCACTGAGGGAATTATTGACCAATAACCAAATTGACGCTTTTTTTTGAGATCTTCTTTAAATGACATAAGTATCCATAATTTATGATTATATATTATACAGATAAGATAATAATTTATTTGTATTTTTGTGATTAACGTTAAACTCTAATTAACAAAGCTACCTCATCTGATCGAGAAAACTATTTCTGAATTTAAGATCTTTAAAGCTTCCCTGATCTACTATCTTACCCTTGTCTATAACGATTATATCATCACATTTTTTAACTACTTCTAACTTATGAGTTACCAATATAATTGTTTTGCTTGTTGATAATGAATCAATAAGACTTAAAAACTCTTTTTCAGCAATACTGTCCAAAGCACTTGTAGCTTCATCTAAAATAATTAAAGTTGGGTCATTATATAATGCCCTTGCTATTCCGATTCTTTGACGTTGCCCACCAGATAAAGATTTTCCATTTTCACCAACAGTAGTGTCATATTTATTTGGTAAAACAGTACTAATGAATTCATGAATTTGTGCAATCTCTGCACAATACTCAACTTTCTTTTGATCAATAACATTAGCCGGTATTCCAAATGCAATATTCTCAGAAATAGATGAATCTAATAAATTTACTTCTTGAGCAACATACCCAATGCCCCGCTGCCAATTTAAAAAATTTTCCTGTCCTATTTCTTCATCGTCAGCCCAGATGGAACCTTTATCTGGATTGATTAAAGAAATAATTATATCTACGAGGGTTGTTTTACCAGAACCAGAAGTACCAATAATGCCAGTAATTTTATTTGCTTTAAAAACAAGATTTAGGTCTGCAAAAATAGGTTTGATCTCTTGAGAGTATGAGTAATGAATATTTCTTAAAGAAAGTTCTCGGTCTAATAATATCTTATTGTTATTATTATTATTATTATTATTATTATTATTTAACTTTGTATCCTTAAGAGGATATTCTGTAAACTCTTTGAAGAGATTAGTGATTGGAGATTTTGAAAATTTTAAACTATTAGTGCCTCTAAAAATAGCTTGAAGAGACGGTTGAAGTCTATAAACTGAAAATGCATAGACACCAATAATAGGGAGTATAGTAGCTAACTTATCTTGATTATCTCCAATGCTAATTATCATAAAATAAATAATAATTATGAGCATACTTCCAATAGCTATAGATTCAACAATAAATTTTGGAATGTCATTCATAATCAATTGTTGAGAATAAGTCTTAGCAAATTTCTCTGAATGATTATCAAAAATTTCTCGAAACTTTTTCTCTGAGCCAAAAATTTTAATTTCTTTTATATTATTAAATGCTTCAGTAGCAGTTTTGAATCGCATTTGGTTTGCTTTTAATCGTTCTGAGCCAATAAGTTCTAACTTTCTCTTTATAATTTGAGATATAACGAAATACGTGCCGCCAAGAGTTATACTTGTCACAAATGCAATCAATGGATTTACAAATATTAGTAAAGCTGAAATAGTAATTATAACGAATATATATGCCAACATTACAAATACTGGACGAATGAAATTTCCAACAATTTGATCTACCTCCGAAATCACATTTTTTACTAGATCGCCTCCGTTTTTTGAAAGAAAAAAACTATAATCTTGAGACAAATATTGATTAAACAATTTCCTGCTGATATGAAATCTTTGTATTTCAAGATAACTATTTAGCATATAGTGAGCTATAACTCGAAGTAGGCCAGAAAATATAATTAAAAATAGTGAAAAAAAACCAAAAAAAAGAAAGAATTGTTGCTTATTATTTATTCCAAAATTTTTAGTAAAATCATATAAGGAAGCATAAGTTGCATTTGATTCTATCGCATCGGGATTTCCTAATAATGTTAGAAAAGGTATTAATGATGCAACACCAAAAGTCTCAACTATTGCCATACAAGCAAATACAATCAAAACAATAAACCCATTTTTAATGTCCTTGTTATCAAAAAAAGATAATATTTTTTTTATAGAATTCATTTAGTATTTAAGTAATAAAAAGTTAATGCCTAAAATTATTTACCATATCTACGACCCATTTTTGTTGTTCGTCAGTTATTACTGGGCTTATTGGCAGACTAACAATAGTGTTATGAATTAATTCACTTAGAGGTAAGTTTAATTTGCTAAATTCGAGATAAGCTGTCTGTTGATGTGGTGGTATTGGGTAGTGTATAAGCGTTTCAATACCATTTTTTTGTAAATGTTTGCATAACTTCTGTCTATCATCTACTCTTATTACGAATAAGTGCCAAACATGCGACTCAACTAAATTTAATTTTGGCAAGATAACTAATTCGTTATTAATGTTGCTAAGGTAATAAGATGCAACTTTTTGGCGGTATTGATTATCGTTATCTAAGTGTCGCAATTTAACTCTTAGCATTGCTGCTTGAATATCATCTAACCTGCTATTAATACCTTGGTAGATGTTCTCATATTTTTTATGACTGCCATAGTTGGACAGTGCACGAATAGTCATAGCTAGTTTTTCATCATTTGTAGTCACAGCACCCGCATCACCCAATGCACCCAAATTTTTACCAGGATAAAAACTAAAAGCTGACGCATTGCCCCAGGAACCTGATTTTTTATTTTTAATTGATGCTCCATGAGCCTGGGCAGAATCTTCTAGCACCAACAGATCATGCCGGTCTGCCAATTGTATTAATTCAGGCATTGGTGCTATTTGACCATATAAATGCACCACCAGGACAGCTTTAGTTTTTGTAGTTATTTTCTTCTCTGTTTTAGTTAAGCATAAGTTATAACTATGCTCATCTGGCTCAACAAAAATCGGTTTGAGTTTATTTTCTGTTATAGCAAGAATACTAGCTATGTAAGTATTCGCAGGAACAAGTATCTCATCTCCTTCCTTCAATTTTCCCAGCTCCTTCCATGCTCGAAGCGTTAAAATTAAAGCATCCAAACCATTTCCTACACCAACACAATATCTAGTTCCACAGAATGCGGCAAACTCTGATTCAAACAATTTTAATTCATTACCCTGAACATACCAACCAGAGTCAAGAACCCTTGTCATAGCCTCTAATAATTCATTTCTGTACTTATTATTTACTGATTGTAAGTCTAAAAAAGGTATTTTCATTTAAATGTCTAAAAGATTAACTATTTGATTGTAGTATATTGAATCTTTATTAAGGTAATCGTAAATACTCTTCCTAAATATATCTTTAGCTTCAATTTTTGCCCCAGCATTTATTAAGGCTTTGATACCATGAGTATTTCCTGAATTTTGACAACAATCTTTAGCATACATTAATGGAGTCGTGCCTTTTAAATTTGGTAGATTTGGGTTTGCATTTGATTTCAAAAGAAAATCAGTAATATTATTATATCCATTGTAAGCAGCAATAATCAAAGCAGTCCAGCCTTTATCATTTTTTTCATTGATTATGAATGGATTTAAATTTATAGCTTGCATAACACTTCTTAGATTATTTGACATTTAAAAGATTATATTTAGCCTTAACCTAGAAAATTTTTTATGTCAATGACATCACCAGTGTAATTATTTTTAGCAAGATTATCTCTTACTTCTTTGGGAAGGTGCCATGCAAGATTTAATATCGACTTATCTTGATTCTCTTTAGCATATAAATCTTCCTCAGGAAGTATTGGTATTCTAGTACCTGGAACATAATGGTTAACTTTGATTGAACCTTTTATTTCGTATACTGCTGAGATATGTTCTTCATTAAGGTTTAGCATTTTAATCATGATAGCAGCTCTTCCAGGAAATGCTTTTGCTCTTAACTTACCATGATTTTTTACATAATTTTCAATGAAAGAATTGGTTTCCATTTGCCAGACTTTGATGTTTTCATTCATTTCTTTAAATTGATCTAAAAAAATACTCTCTTTATTTTTTGAACTTGGCATTGGTTTTTTATTACCAATAAAGGCTCTAATATTTCCACCGTATCGGGAAACATATTGAGCGTCAAAAAGATTTAGTCCAAGATTATTTGCAATAAATTCAAATGATCTATGGCTATATGTTCTAGGATGCTCATGATAAAAAGTATCAAACTGATCAGTCTTTAACACGGCTCCTAAATAATGATTTTCAATCACAAGAGTTGTATCCTCACCAATAAGAATTTTTAAATTAGCAAGTAATTCAGGCAAGTTATTAATATGAGCAAAAACATTAGTAAACGTAATAATGTCTGGGGTTCCATAATCATTTAAAAACTGCGTGGCTGAGTTAGAATCAAAAAACACGTTCATAGTTTTATGCCTAGAATCTAATGCAGCACCTGTCGGCTCAATACCAACTGTTTTACAACCTTTGTCCTCAAAAAAATTTAACAAACTACCATCATTACAACCCACATCTAAAATAAGCTTTCCATGCAAACTACCCAACCTTTGTTCTGTACTTTCAACAAAGTCTTTCATTCCAGCTAACACGCTCCCAGTCATTCTAGCTCGATAATGATATGACCTTGGAAATAATAGCTTCTTATCAACCTCATAATTCTGAAAAGCCGTATAACATACATTACAGTAGACAATATCGATAGGATATTCTGAGCATTTAAGCTTGCTTCCTATAGGTATTAAATCATCGCAAAGAGGATGATTTCCTAAGTCAAGGACATTCAATAATCCTTTATTGCCACAAACTTCACAACATTGCAAATTAACTGTCATTTTTTTTCTCCAAATTAATATATTGATTTATTACTCCATCAAGGTAATCAATATAATTAGAACTACTCATTGGTGCTATTCTATCGATTAAACTGCTAACCTCTAACCATCCATTATTAATGCCTATTTCTTCAAGACAAGCTATCTTTAGTCCCTGCATATGTTCCAGCGTCTGAACAAATGAACCTGCCTCCAGTAAACTGTCATGAGTCCCAGTATCCAGCCATGCAAAACCTCTACCAAGAATTTTTAGGGAAAGATTTCCTCTATTTAAATAAATATTATTGACATCCGTAATCTCAAGCTCACCTCTAGAAGATGGCTTTATCATTTTTGCAATATCAACAATATCATTATCGTAAAAGTATAAACCTGTTACAGCATAGTTTGATTTTGGATTATCAGGCTTTTCTTCCAATGAAAGGATGTTCATTTTTTCATCAAAATCAACAATTCCGAAGCGATCTGGATCGTTGACACTGTATGCAAATATAGTGGCACCATTATGATCATTAACTGCAGCCTTCAATAAAGTAGTAAAGCCCTGACCATAGAAAATATTATCACCTAGAATCAAGGCTACTCTATCCTTACCGATAAAAGACTTACCTAAAATAAGAGCTTCTGCAATGCCACCAGGATTATCTTGAACAAGATAATCAAAATTTACTCCGAAATCACTACCATCACCTAGCAGTCGCTTATAGGCATTTAAATCCTGAGGAGTTGTTATTATTAAAATCTCTCTAATTCCAGCAAGCATTAATACGGAAATCGGGTAATATATTAACGGCTTGTCATAAACAGGCAGTAATTGTTTTGATGAACCTTTATTAAGGGGATATAGTCTAGTCCCCCTACCCCCAGCTAATACAATACCTTTCATTTGGAGATCCCGTTTAAAATCTTAGTAGTTTCAAAGCAATGCTGATTTTTAAGATACCATAGAATTGTTTTTCGAATACCCGATTCGAATGTTTCAGATGGTATCCAGTTGAGATCATGCTTTATTTTACTTGCATTAATAGCGTAGCGTTGATCATGTCCAGGCCTATCATTAACATGTACAATCTGAGCGTGATACGACCCATTCTTTAATGGAACCAAATCATCAAGGAGGTCACAAATGAGTGATACAACCTCAATATTTGTTTTTTCATTATGTCCGCCTATATTGTATGTTTCACCAACAACCCCTTCGCTCATTACCTTAAGCAAAGCTTGCGCATGATCATCAACATATAACCAGTCTCTGATCTGATTGCCTGTACCATAAATAGGCAAATTCTTTCCTTTCAAGGCATTGCAAATTACTAAAGGAATTAATTTTTCAACAAACTGGTATGGCCCATAGTTATTCGAGCAGTTACTGATTACAACAGGTAACTGATAAGTTCTATGCCATGCTCTCACAAGGTGATCCGATGCAGCCTTTGATGCTGAATATGGAGAACTTGGATTATATGGTGTATCTTCGCAAAACAAGTCATCCTTATTTTCAAGATCACCGTATACCTCATCTGTCGATATATGATGGAATAAAAAGGTTTCTCTTCTACTTTGATCCAAATCAAACCAATATGCTCTTGCCACCTCTAGAATATTATAGGTTCCATATATATTTGTTTGAATAAACGCATCAGGGCTATCGATGGATCTATCAACATGACTTTCTGCTGCTAGATGCATAACAACATCAGGCTTATGATGGCTAAATACACTTTTGAGCATGTTCTTATTACAGATATCAACCTGCTCAAAAACATATCTATCATTATTGACAATTCCATCAAGAGATTCTAAATTCCCAGCATACGTTAATTTATCAACATTGATAACTTGATAATCGGTATTATTGATAATTTGTCTTATTACCGCAGAACCTATAAAACCAGCACCACCTGTTACGAGTATTTTCATTAGTTATTTTTTTTGTACCATTTAACAAATTCTTCTATTCCAGTTGAAATACTTGTCGATGGGTTAAACTTAATATCGGAAATTAAATGATCGATATCTGCAAATGTAGTTGGAACATCTCCAGCCTGCATTGGCATAAGATTTTCAACAGCATTCGCTCCGCATGCATCTTCAATCGCGCTAATAAAGTCACGCAGTGTCACTGGGTTATTATTTCCTATATTGTAAATGCTATATGGAGCTTTAGCCATGCTATATTTATTTCCACGTGAAGCTGGGACCCTATCAATAACTCTGACAACGCCTTCAATAATGTCATCAATATAGGTAAAGTCTCTTTTCATAGCACCATTATTATAAATATCAATAGGATCCCCCTTTAATATGCTCTTAGTAAACTTGTAATAAGCCATATCCGGTCGACCATATGGCCCATATACAGTAAAGAACCTAAGTCCTGTTGTCGGGATATTATATAAATGGCTATACGTATGAGCCATTAACTCATTTGACTTCTTAGTGGCCGCATAAAGCGAAATAGGATAATCCACTCTATCATCTGTACTAAATGGCTGTTTAACATTCATACCATAGACGGAGCTTGATGATGCATATACAAGATGCTTGATCTTTGAATGCCGGCAGCCCTCAAGTATATTTAAAAAACCAACAATGTTCGAGTCTATATAGGCGTGTGGATTTTCTAGAGAGTATCTAACACCCGCCTGAGCAGCAAGGTTAACGACTATATCAAATGAATAATCAGAAAATAACTTCTCTGTAAATACTCTATCTGAAATATCTGCCTTGATAAACTTAAAATTAAATTCTTTTGGGTGTTTAACTATCTCATCTAAGCGAAGCTGTTTTAGTGACGGGTCGTAATAATCATTAAGATTATCAATTCCTATTACTTCATAATCCCTGTTAAGTAATGCCATAGTTAGATGAAACCCAATAAATCCTGCTGCGCCTGTTAGTAATACTTTCATCTAATCGCTACCGAACAAATCTCTTGTAAATATTTTTTCTCTAACATCAACAAGCTCAGAACTCATTCGATTAGAAACAATAACATCTGATATGTTTTTAAACTCATCGAGCGATTCTATTACTCTTGATTTAAAGAATTCAGCTTCATAATAAGTAGGTTCATATATAACAACGTTTATACCAGAAGCCCTGATTCTTTTTATAATCCCCTGAATAGCGCTCGCCCTAAAATTATCGGAACCCTCCTTCATTATCAGGCGATAAATGCCAACAACTTTAGGATTTAATTGAATAATAGAATTTGCAATAAGATCTTTTCGGGTGGAATTTGATGATACAGTCGCCTCTATCAATGTCTGAGGTATTTTTCCATAGTTAGCCAGAAGCTGCTTGGTATCCTTTGGAAGGCAGTAGCCACCATATCCGAATGAGGGATTATTATATCCCTTTCCTATCCGCTCATCGTGACTGATACCTGTGATTATGGATTTAGTATCAAGATCGTGAACCAGCGCATAGGAATCAAGCTCATTAAAAAATGAAACACGCATGGCAAGATATGTATTGGCAAAAAGTTTTACTGCCTCTGCTTCTGTTGAATCCATAAAGAGAGTTTTAATGTTGCTCTTAATAGCACTTTCAACTAAGAGATTAGCAAACACTTTTCCAGCATCAAGGTGGCTGCCAACAATGATGCGAGATGGATGAAGATTATCCTTTAATGCCTGTCCTTCTCGTAAAAATTCAGGAGAGAATATAATGCGGTCTGTATTGTGCTTTTCTTGAAGAGATTTCGTATGACCCACAGGGATGGTAGACTTGATAACTATAATTGCATCTTTATTAAGTTTTAACGCATCATTTACAACGCTATCTACTGAGCTAGTATCAAAGCATTTAGTGTCGATGTCATAGTTTGTAGGTGTTGCCACTACTACAAAGCTAGCACCCATATAAGCTGAATGTTTATCAAGGGTTGCAGATAGGCTAAGCTCATTTTCGTTTAAAAAAGCTTCTATCTCTTTATCAATCACGGTGGACTGATTATTGTTGACTAAATCTATCCTAGTGGGGTCAATATCAAGCACAACCACATCATTATATTTGGCAAAAAGTACTGCTAGCGACATACCAACATAACCAGAACCAACAATAGTTATTTTGATTTTATTCATATCATAGTAATTTTAAAAATATAGATTAATTTGACACATTATATACGTCAATTAGCTCGAATCATACTATTTAAAAAACCGCATGACATATTTAGAAATTGCTAGAGAGCTGGTGATTCCAGGTGATTCAATCCCCATGATATTAATGATTTTATTTGTTCCGCATACTAAATCATTGCGAATATAGAAATCACTAATCACCTTACCTTTCAAAAAAATTTGTGGCCTTATACCTGCATAATCAGCATGAAGATCTTCAGCTGAAATGCCATCGATATATTTTGATATCGCATCAACAAATAAATTCTTTCTATCTTCATTAACTTTGTAGTCCTCTTTATTAATAAGTTCAACATCTGGTCCAAATCTCGCATTACCGGAAAGATCATAAGTTAGGTGAATACCCAGCCCCCCAGTCTCTGGAATTGGATAGATTAAATTATCAAAATCAATTTTTTTAAATATCTTAAAATAATTACCTTTAACGTATCTATTTTCTGGAACCCTACTTAAATCAATGCCTTCAATATTATTTGCTAAATCTACCGCCCCTAAACCAGAAGCGTTAATGAAATATTTACAAGTTAACTCATAATCATCTGAAAATATAACATTTAAAAACCCGTCTTTAGAACTAACTGAATCAACCGCAGTATTAAAAACTACTTGGGCGCCTATACCTTGCGCAAGGGTTAACAACCTAGACATAAATTCATGCGAATCTACTATTCCAGTTGAAGGAGAGAAGATTGCCGAAAAACAATTTTTTAGCTTTGTATTTTCTAATTTATCGCCATCTAAATAGATTAAGTCGGTGAGTCCACAATTTTGTCCATTCTTATAAATTTCACGTAACCGAATGTCATGAGTCTTGTTCTTTGCAACAATATACTTTCCTAAACGCTTATATGGAACATTATGTAGATCACAAAAGTCATACAAAAGGTCTTTACCTTCGATACATAATTTAGATTTCAGAGAGTTTTTCTTATAATAAATGCCTGAGTGAATGACTTCACTGCTTCGAGATGAAACACCCTGACCAAAAGATTTCTCTTTTTCAACCACAAGAGTGGTTAATCCTTTTGATGCGCAGTCATATGCTAGGCAACTACCAACAACTCCAGCTCCAGCAATAATCACATCAAAATCAAACTGCATTAATTAATCTCTATAACTAAATTGACTACGTCAAGCATTATTTAAAAATCTCTACCAAAATTAAGTTTATTCTAAATTAAGGGATTAAAGTTTTTGAAATTTAGACAATCTTTTCCTTGAAAATATAATATCTTATAAACAAAAATAAAATACTTAACACCACGCCTAATAGTGCGCTAAAGATACAAATTATTGATCTTTTAGGTCCTGATTTTTTTTCCATTACCACGGGAGGGTCAATGTAATCAAAAACATAAAATTGATTAGCTTCAATTAAGGTTAACTTTTTGGTTTCTTCTTGCAGTAACTGAGCTAAGACCTGCTTGATTTCGGTCAAGCTAGTCATTGCAATCTGTTGATTAAGATAGTTAACAGCTTTGTCTGATTCTAATTTATCTTTTTGTCTATAAAAACTATTAACTTCATTAACAACCAACTCTACCCACTGCTTAGCTAAAATTGGAGATTGATGTTTGATTGATAAAGTTATGAATCCAGTATTTTTATCTTCATTTAAACTTAGTTTTGGTTTAAATACTGCAAAGCTTTCTTGGGCACTTGGTATTTGTTGTTGCGGATAAGAATAGTCTCTAACCCAAGTATTGCTGCTCGTTTTGTATATATTCTCATCAAGAACCACTGTGTTTGTTTTAGGAATCCAAGATTTAAAGGCCATAAGGTCTGGCAGATGAATATTTTTCAGTATGTTGTTTTCAAAGAAACTCAGAGAACTAATCTTTTGTATTGCTTCTTCAGAATTACCATTACCACTTCGAGAAGGAAGGCTTATTCCAGCAAGCCCTGCAAGGCTATCATAGCCCCTATAAGCTGCAGAAGTGCCGTTAGATGAGTTAACAGGAACCAGTAAAGCTTTAGATTCATATATATTGGGCAAGAGGAGACTATAAATAACTCCAATAATCGAAAAAAAAGCTGTTACATAAATAATAATCCATTTTCCTTCAAATAGAATATTAAAAAGTTCCCAAAGATCTATTTCGTCATCAAAATCTTTAGAATGTTTATTAGTGTATGTTTCTTTCATGAAAAAAAGTTATTAATCAAAATATGGATTAAGTTTATCGTACTCTTGTTTATTTTTATAATAAATCTTTCTGATTATTATTTTAGGGAGATAATAAAAATTGTGATTATCTAAATTAATTTCAGCTGTACAACGCCGTTAATTTTGTGTGTTGCAACAAGCCAATTTATGTTCATAATATTTATATGGTACCCGAGGCCGGACTTGAACCGGCACGATATTTCTATCGAGGGATTTTAAG
>ERZ807291.3179-NODE-3179-length-23682-cov-10.950988_pt1 | contig 23682 bp, 19 predicted proteins | sample MGYA00521257_ERZ807291 | MGnify/ENA primary metagenome ERZ807291 (study PRJEB31413, sample SAMN03169783) | marine metagenome | biome: Marine; feature: Water; material: Subsurface seawater | place: North Sea | collected 2011-04-28 | depth 1 m m ... | reverse complement strand
TAGGAATAGATGAAAATTCTATTGTTTTTAATTTTAAAAGTTATACCGAAAAAGTTCTTGATATTAAACAGAATCAAAATTCATCTTCTTTAGTTGAGACTTATTTAGCTGGCAATGAATATAGTGTTGGTATTTTGGAAAACAGTTTTAATGGAATCATAACCGCTATGCCCATTGAAATTATTGTAGAAAAAAATTTAAATGGACATCGTATCCTTGATTTTGATGTTAAGAGAAATGACAATGAGAGAGTTATTTTTGTAAATGATGCTAAAATTTTTAATAAACTGTCAAAAATGGCAATAGACTCTTTTAGAGCCTTAGGCGGAAAATCGATGGGTAGAATAGATATTAAAATGGACAATCTAGACGTTCCTCATTTTATAGAGGCTAATTTTATGCCAGGTCTTAGTGAAGGCTATTTTTATAAATCTTGCCAATTAAATCTTGGTATTAGCTATGAAGAAATGATTTATATCATTACAAATAATGGACTAATATCTGTTACTAAAAATAAAGTTAAATCCCCAAAATCCCAACCTATAAACTTAAAATCTGACCCCCTACTCCAAAATTAAATCCACTTTTCTTTTAAAGCTATCGGTGTGATATGATAGTAGAAAAAATATATAAACCATTAAAATTAGTTTATGGATGTTTAGATTTTGAAACTATGAATAGAAAATTAGATGATATAGATATTATGTTAAATGAATGTGTTTGACTTATTTAAACTAAATTTGGAATTACACCACTTATTAAAAAAGTTTTTAATTTGTTAATGTAATTTAATATATAGAAGGTGCCTGTCTTTTAAAAATAAGCACTAAAGTTTAATCTTCATTAATCTAGCACTGGAACTACTTTTTTCATCCTCTGATGTAATCCAAAAAGTATTTGAATCAATTATTTTTATAGCCTCAACTTGTGTTTTACCTATTGGAATTTCGTACGTGTCTATTTTATAATCTTTTTTACTTTCAAGATCAAAATCTTCAATTTTTAGAATATAATATTCATTGAACATAAGAGTACCAGTTAAAGCAAGAAGTTTTGTGTCTGGATCGTAATCTCCTCCGGTTATGATTGACTGAGTATTCAAGCTTCCAATTTTTTTTGCTTCGTATTTGCCAGCAATTTTTGGTAGAGCATAAATCTCTGTGATTTTTTTGAGCTTATTTTTTGTAAGAATAATCAAATAATCATCTATCGAAATTAAAGCTTCAGCATCATATTGTGATTGACTATATGCAGTAGTAAATTTGACTTGTTCAGGATAATTAAATTCAATTAATTCCGCCTCACTAGATGAAGGATCAATAGGAGTTTTTACAATTGATAAATTTTTACGAGTATCAAAATTATTACCCATATTAGCAACATAAATGAATTGATCATCTTTAGTAATATCTTCCCAATCATTATTTTTTACTCCATCTAAAGTTCTTTCAAAAACTATTTTACCTTTTTTATCTAGATAATATAATTTAGGATCACCTCCCGAATCATTATGAGTGATGAATTGGCCATCTACAATTTCTAAACCAGAAGTCTCATCAATTTTTTTTGATAGACTGATGTCTTTTGTGAGTTTTTGTGAATATGAAGAACACAAAAAAAGAAAAGTAACTAAAGTGAGAAGTTTTTTCATTTTAAAATTTTATTCCATTCTACTAATTTAAAGTTTTGATTTAACCCATCATTATTTTTTTAAAATATTAATTGAATATATTGTTTAATTTCGTGATCAAATTATAGATATGGATATTAATAAGTTCGAAAGATTAAATAAAATAAATGGTTTTATTATTTTTTTAATTGCATTAACTACTTATTACTTAACTGTTGAACCAACAGCAAGCTATTGGGACTGCGCTGAATATATTTCAACATCAGCTAAACTTCAAGTTGGACATCCGCCAGGTGCCCCTTTTTTTCAAATGATTGGTGCTTTTTTTGCATCTTTTGCGTCAAGTCCTGAAGATATTGCTTTTATGGTTAATTTGATGTCAGTCTTTGCAAGCGCATTTACAATTTTATTTCTTTTTCTTACTATTTCAATTATTGGAAAGAAAATACTCAATATTTCGGAAACTGTTTCTAATACGGAAACTGTAAAAATATTAGGCGCTTCAGCTTTAGGGGCTTTATGTTTTACATTTTCTGATAGTTTTTGGTTTAACGCAGTTGAAGCAGAAGTTTACGCTATGGCCACTTTTTTAATGGCCTTGTTGTTTTGGCTTGGTTTTAAATGGGAAGAGGATATTGATAATGAAAGAGGAAACAAATGGCTCGTTTTAATCTCCTTTGTAATTGGACTTTCATTTGGAGTTCATTTTATGGGTTTGCTTGTTATTCCTGCAATTGGCATGATTTACTTCTTTAAAAAACACCCTAGTCCAAATTTTAAAAACTTTCTTTTAGCAAATGTTTTATCTGTAGCAATTTTACTTTTCATTTTTAAACTTCTTCTACCTTCAACATTAGCACTTTTTGGATATTTAGAAGTATTTTTTGTGAATTCACTTGGTTTACCATTTGATTCTGGAACTATTTTTACTGCAATTCTTTTAATCACATTTTTTATTTTTTCTCTTTCTTATACTAGAAAAAAAAATCTATACAATACAAACACTTTCTTGTTATGTGTTATGTTTATTTTCATTGGATTTTCCTCTTGGTTAATGATACCTATTAGATCCAATGCTAATACTGTAATTAACGAAAATTCACCGTCTGATGCTAGAGCTCTTTTGGCTTATTATAACTTAGAGCAATACCCAGATACTCATTTATTTTACGGACCTATGTTTTCAGATGCTTACGCTGGTCAAGATGAAAACAACCCCTATAAAGATGATAAACCAAAATATGAAAGAAACGATAAAACTCAAAAATACTTTATTGTAAACGATTGGGAATCAGGGAAAATCAATTCCAATAGCGATCACGTGGGGTTGTTACCTAGAATGTGGAGTTCAGAACATGCAATAAATTATATGACATATTTTGGGGTTTTGGACTTTAGCATAAAACCTGAATATCTTTCTGAAACAAATTTCAAAAAATTGGTTTTAGAGTTTAAACAAAGTGTAGCTAATGGTGACATTGATGCAGAGGGTTACCATAAGTTTTTAACTCAGTATGGTGGGTATTTAGATATTGAAAAACCGTCCTTATTGAATAATTTAAAATATCTATTTAAATACCAAATTGGTTCAATGTATTTCAGGTATTTTATGTGGAATTTTAGTGGAAGACAAAATGATGTTAAGTGGGAATATGACTTATTAAACGGTAATTGGATAACAGGAATATCTCTTCTTGATGAATTAAGACTAGGTCCTCAAGCTAATTTACCCTCTGATTTAAAAAACAATAAAGCAAGAAATACATATTATATGCTTCCATTAATTTTAGGTTTAATTGGTTTCTTGTTTCTTTTCAAAAGGGATAAAAATCTTTTTTGGATTGTTACACTTTTATTTCTTTTTACCGGTTTAGCACTTAAAGTTTATTTGAACGAGAGGGTGTTTGAACCTAGAGAAAGGGATTATGCATTAGTGGGATCTTTTTATGTTTTTTCAATTTTCATAGGCCTTAGTATTTTTTATTTTACAAACTCTCTTAAAAAATTAATTTCAGAGAAAAAATCTGCCCCTGGAATCAGCTTATTACTTCTATCCGTTCCGTTGCTTATGGCATATGAAAATTGGGATGATCATGACAGATCTGACAGATATACAGCTCAGTCTCTTGCTAAAGCTTATTTAAATTCAATTGATCAAGATAAAGATGCTATGATTTTTACCATCGGAGACAACGACACCTTTGCTTTGTGGTATGCTCAGGAAATTGAAAACTATAGAACTGATGTTAGAACTATTAACACTAGTTTGATAGCAACAGACTGGTATATAGATCAAATGAAAAAACGAACCTATAATAGCAGCCCGATACCCTCACAATTGAAACATAGTCAATATGCATACGGAATAAGAGACTATATAAAGTATGAAGCTTTAATTGATTCGGTTAGATGGGATATTAAAGATTTTATGAATTGGGTTTCTAGTGATCATCCACGTACTAAGTACAAAAATTTATTAGTTCAATATGGAGCCGATCTTGACAATATACCTCTTTTTACTCAAAACATGGTTTTTTACCCAACTAATAAAATTAGAGTTTCTGTAAATAAAAAAAATGTTTTAAAAAGTGGTCTAGTTAAAAAAGAAGATGAAAACTTAATTTTAGATTACATTGACATTGATTTACCTACAAGTGGTTTGTATAAAAATCAAATTTTAATGCTAGATATTTTAGCCAACAATAATTGGGAGAGGCCTCTTTACTTTACTGGAGGAAGTTATAACGATGCAGAATATCTATGGATGAAAGATTATCTTCAGTTAGATGGGCTAGTTTATAAGCTAGTCCCTATTAAAACTAAAGTCGACAAAAATAACCCCTATGAAATGGGAAGAATAGACTCTTCTTCAATGTACGAAATCGTAAAAAGTTGGGAATGGGGAAATTCAGAAAGTCCTAAAATTTATCATGATCCTGAAACAAGAAAAAATAGTATTTCATTTAGAGGCAATCTCCACAGACTAGCTAAACAATTAATTTACGATAATGAGAATGAAAAAGCGGAAGAAATATTAGATCTTTCTATAGAAAAAATGCCAATAGATTATTTTGGTTATTATAGTCTATTAGAGCCCTATATTTCTACATATTATTCATTAGAAAAATTTGATAAAGGTGATCAGCTTTATAAAAAACTTTCTTCAAAATATGATGAAAGCTTAAAATATTATTCTCAAATGTCTAATTCAAAAAACTCAAGATTTTCAATTTACAGTTTTGCCGAGGATATTATTACAAATACTGAACGATATAGATCGCTTTTAGAAACCCTTTTAGAATCAAAAAACAACAAACTCAAAGGGAGCTCTATCAAACAATTTATTAATTCTTCTGAATTTGTTTTAGAATTGTATGGTGAGTATGAATATTATACTCTTTTATTTGAATTTGTAGAAGAATTGTATGTTTTAGAAGAAAAAGAATTTGCAAGAGAATTATTTTTTAAGATTTCTAACCCCCTCAAAGAAAGAATTTCATTCTACATGACATTAGAAGATAAAGAGAATTACACTCAAACTGTTTTAAACGACTACTTTCAATTAAAAAGTCTAACTGAAACAATTCAAAAATACGATTCAAAAGAAAATTATATTATGAAGGAGTTTGAAGAAATTAAAGAAATAAGTAATGATTTAAATAAAATCATTAATTAGATTTATTAGAGTATTAGCATCTTGCTCTCCACTTTGTCTCCAAACCATTTCTCCACCTTTATATATCATCAATGTTGGTAGCCCCTTTACTCTTAAAGCCTCAGATAATTCATTATTTAGATCTACGTTAATCTTTATAACTTTTCCTTTATCACCAATAGCTGCTGCTACATCTCTTAAGACAGGATGCATAGCTTTTGAAGATTCATCCCAATCACCATAAAAATCTAAAAGAATTGGAACTTCGAGGTTAATAAGCTCACCAAATTTTGACATATGTCAGGTTAAGAATTAGTGCAAAAATAATAAATTTTTAAAAACCTATGTTTTATTTAAAGTAATCACAGAAATTTCAGGTGGAATTCCAACTCTTCCGGGAAAACCAAGAACTCCAAAACCTCTATTTACATTTAAAAATTGCTTTCTTTCATTATATAAACCTGCCCAATGTTTGTAGGCCCATTTTGCAGGGCTCCATTTTATCCAACCAGGAATTTCAATACCAAACTGCATCCCATGTGTATGTCCGCTTAATGTTAAATGAAAATGAGTTTTATGATTTTTTAAAATTTCTTCCCAATGTGAAGGGTCATGACTAAGAACAATTTTAAAATCGTTCTTATTTAATCCTTCACAAGCTTTATCGATATCTCCTTTCTTTTTAAAACGACCTTTCCCCCAGTTTTCGACACCAATTAAAGAAATGCTTTCATTATTCCTTTTGATTTTAATATTCTCATTCATCAATAAATTAAATCCCATTTCTTTTTGGAATTTTACAAGATTTTTAAAGTTATTTTTCTTTTGACTTTCAACTTTCCAATTAACATAATCACCATAATCATGATTTCCTAAAATTGAAAATTTTCCATCTTTAGCTTTTAAATTTGAAAAAGTATTTTTCCATTTTATTAATTCATCAGCTTTATTGTTAACTATATCTCCTGTAAACAAAATTAAATTTGAGTCTTGTTTATTAATTAATTCAACTGCATATTCAACATTTTTTTTATCATTAAGACTTCCTGAGTGAATGTCTGATATATGAGTAATTTGGTAACCATCAAATTCATTTGGCAAATCCTCAAATTTTAAACTGTATTTATAAATTTTATAATTATATCGTCCTTTGAAAATTCCATACAAAACAAATGGAATAGGAATAGAAGCAATAATTAAGGCAACTTTACTAATGAAACTTCTTCTTTGCATTAAAACAGACTCAGACGAATTGAAGAAAAAATTATAAATGGAGTTTATTAATCTTATTATATCTTCAAAAAAAAGAAAAGAAATTAAAATTAATTTGAAAAAAAATAGTGTTGTAAATAATGCGAAAGGGATGGACAAATTATTGTAAAACTCATCAGAGTAATTTAAATTTTTATAATAAATATTGAAAACTCTGAAAAAAAAATTTACAAAAACATATAAATTAATAATTATGTATGATTTTGTAAGCAATCCATTTTTAGATATCGTTTTAAATGCCTGAAATGCGTATATTTCAATTAATAAAATAATACTAATTAATAAAAGCCATCTCAATTTTATATATTTTAAAATTAGAAATCAAAAATAGGTAATAATTCTGCATGAATAACAAACCAAAACTTTATCTAATTGATGCATATGCTTTAATATTTAGAGGATATTATGCTTTTATTAAAAATCCTAGGATTAATTCTAAAGGAATGGATACTAGTGCAATAATGGGATTCATGAACTCAATTTTGGATCTAATAAAAAGAGAAAAACCAGATAATTTAGCAGTTGCTTTTGATTTAGGAGGTTCTGTTGACAGAGTTGAAATGTTTAATGAATACAAAGCCAACAGACATGAAACACCTGATCCAATAAAAATAGCTGTTCCCTACATACACAATATTTTAGAAGCCATGGGGATTCCAATTTTAATGAAAAGCGGATATGAAGCTGACGATATAATTGGAACTGTAGCTAAAAAAGCTGAAAAAAACAATTACCAAGTTTTTATGGTAACTCCCGACAAAGATTTTGCGCAATTAGTTTCTGAAAATATTTTCATGTATAAGCCCGCTAGAATGGGGAATGGAATCGAAATTTGGGGAATAAAAGAGGTTAAAGAAAAGTTTGAAGTTCAAGATCCAGTTCAGGTAATTGATTTTCTTGGAATGATGGGGGACTCAGTTGACAATATCCCTGGTCTTCCTGGAGTCGGCGAAAAAACCGCTAAAAAATTTATAAATCAATATGGATCATTAGAAAATCTATTGGATCATACAGATGAAATAAAAGGCAAATTAAGAGAAAAAATTGAGTTAAATAAAGATAAAGGTATTCTATCAAAAAAACTTGCTACCATATTATTAGATGTTCCAATTGAATACAATTTTGATGATTTTAAATTAGAAAATCCGAATCACTCAGTTATTTACAAAATTTTTGAAGAGCTTGAATTTGTTAGAATGAAAGAGAATTTCAAAAAACTTTTTGTAGTTGAAGAAATTAAAGATGAGGTTAATAGTGTTTCTGAAAAAGAAAAACTTCAAAAAAAAGAAATTCAATACGATTTGTTCAATACTCCTGGCGAAGCAAATAGTTATATTGAAAGAAAGCTTAGTAACATTTCTAATTCTTCAAAGTTTTATCAAAAAAACGAAAGTGAACTATCTTTAAAATTACTTTTCAAAAAATTAGAAAATCAAGACCTTGTTTCTTTAAATACCATTAATCTAGAAGATAATATAAAAACTCTTGGGTTAAGTTTTAGTTGGGGAAATAACAAAAGTTATTTTTTAAAAATCAAGGATTCAGACTATTTTATAATTGAAAACTTAAAATCCTTTTTTAATAAAAAGGATTTAAGTATTGTTGGATATGATTTGAAAAATCAGTTTAAAACACTAAAAAATTATGGGATTAAAATAAAGGGACATTATTTTGACAATAAAATAGCGCATTACTTAATTAATCCTGATTTAAGTCACAATTTTAAAACACTTTGTGAGGCTTACTTAAATTATAGCCCTAGTTTAAAAAACGATTCCTTATTGCTGAACTGTATGGAAAATTCCGATCTTAATTTTCAATTAAGCAAACATCTTAAAACTGACTTAATTAAAGGTGAACTCTTGAATTTATTTGAAAATATTGAAATGCCTTTGTTAAAAGTTTTAAGTGTAATGGAGTTAAACGGAATTAAATTAGATTCCAAATTTTTGTCTAAACTTTCCAAAAAATTTCATAAAGAATTAGAAGAACTTGAAGAGTCTATATTTAAATATTCTAATGAAAAATTTAATATTGCTTCGCCTAAACAGTTGGGAGAAGTTTTATTTGGAAAAATGAAAATAATTGATAAGCCAAAAAAAACTAAATCAGGTCAGTTTTCAACAAGTGAAGATGTATTAACAAAATTAGCTTCAAAACACATAATAGTTCAAAAGGTTCTTGAATGGAGATCTCTTCAAAAGCTGCTAAACACCTACATTGATTCATTGCCAAAACAAGTAGATTCAATTTCTAATAGAATTCATGCTGAATTTAACCAGGCTGTTGCATCTACTGGAAGATTAAGTAGTAACAATCCTAATCTTCAAAATATACCCATAAGAAATCCTAGAGGAAGGGAAATAAGAAAAGCATTTGTTTGTAAAAATAATGATTACTTAATGCTTTCTGCGGATTATTCGCAAATTGAACTTAGAGTAATAGCTGCTTTAAGTAAAGATCCAAATATGATATCAGCTTTTAAGAACAATGAAGATATACATAGTTCTACAGCAGCAAAAGTATTTAATATCGATATCGATAAAGTAACAAAAGAACAAAGAAGCAATGCAAAAACTGTCAACTTTGGAATAATCTATGGAGTTTCAGCATTTGGTTTAAGTAACCAAACTTCTTTAAACAGATCTGAATCCAAAGAGCTAATAGAATCCTATTACAATGCATATCCAAAACTCAAAAACTATATTTCAGACCAAATTAATTTTGCTAGAGAAAATGGTTATGTAGAAACTATCTTTGGAAGAAAAAGATATTTAAAGGATATAAACTCAAGAAATCCTATTGTAAGAGGTGCGGCAGAAAGAAATGCAGTTAATGCTCCTGTTCAAGGTAGCGCGGCTGATATTATAAAATTGGCAATGATATCCATTCAAAACAAAATTGAAGAGAATGGCTTTAAGTCTAAAATGTTAGTTCAAGTTCATGATGAATTAGTCTTTGAAATTCACAAAAATGAATTAGAAAAAATGAAAATATTAATACAGAACCTAATGGAAAATGTTCATGATTTAGGGATACCATTAAAAGTAGATATGGATGTTGGCTTAAACTGGTTTGAAGCACACTAACATTTTTGTTAATTTCTGATTTGTAGATTTGATTTATTATTGTAGATTTGCAGGCCAATAAAAAGCATTGAATAAATGTTTTTTTAAAAATTAAATATTTTGGATTCTTTAACATACAAAACTATATCTGCTAACAAAGAAACAGTTGATAAAAACTGGGTCATTGTTGATGCAAGTGGGCATGCTCTTGGAAGAATGTGTTCAAAAATTGCTAAACTACTCAGAGGAAAATATAAACCAAGTTTCACACCTCACGTTGATTGTGGTGATAATGTTGTTGTAATTAATGCAGAAAAGATTACTCTTTCAGGAAATAAGTGGGAAAGTAAAGAATATATTCGTTACACTGGATACCCTGGCGGACAAAGATCCCTTACTGCAACTGAGCTTTTTGCTAAAGATCCATGTCGACTAGTTGAAAAATCTGTTAAAGGAATGTTACCTAAAAATAAATTAGGCGCAGCCTTATTTAGAAACCTTAAAGTCTATGTTGGTGAAACCCACAAACAAGAAGGTCAAAATCCAAAATTGATTAATTTAAATGACTTAAAATAATATGGAAGTAGTTCATAAAATAGGAAGAAGAAAGAAATCTGTTGCTAGAGTATATCTTTCAAAAGGTAAGGGAGCTTATTCAATTAATGGTAAATCATTAAATGAATATTTTCCAACCGATATTCTTCAATATAAAGTTAATCAACCTTTTTCATTAACTGAAACAACATCTTCATTTGATGTAAAAGTAAATGTTTATGGAGGTGGAATTAATGGTCAAGCTGAATCTGTTCGATTAGCCATTTCTAGAGCTCTATGTGAAATTAATGAAGAAAATCGTTCAGTTTTAAAAAAAGAAGGATTATTGACTAGAGATCCAAGAATGGTTGAAAGAAAGAAATTTGGTCAGAAGAAAGCAAGAAAAAAATTCCAATTCTCGAAACGTTAATTCATTTCGATTATTGGTTATCGAGTTCATATAAATATTGAAATTAATCTGTTGTCGTACTTCGCTTAGCGAAAGTTAGTTTAGCATCTAAATAAATTATTTAAAAAATTTATTGCTAATCATACGGAACGTAAACTAAAAAAAAATGACAAAAATTGAAATTAAACCTCTAATTGAGGCTGGTGTTCACTTCGGACATCTTACAAGAAAATGGAATCCAAATATGGCCCCATATATCCATATGGAAAAAAATGGAATCCATATTATAAACCTTTACAAAACTGCATCTAAAATCGATGAAGCTTCATCTGCTCTTTCGAAAATTGCTTCTTCTGGAAGAAAAATTTTGTTTGTTGCAACTAAAAAACAAGCTAAAGATCTAGTGTCTAAAGCTGCAGCAGAAGTTAACATGCCTTACATCACGGAAAGATGGCCAGGTGGTATGCTAACAAACTTTGTTACTATTAGAAAAGCTGTTAAAAAAATGTCAGCTATTGATAGAACAAAACAAGACGGTACATTTGAAGCCCTTTCCAAAAGAGAAAAACTTCAAATTGATAGATTAAGAGCTAAATTAGAAAAGAATTTAGGCTCAATTACAGACATGACTAGATTACCTGGTGCTTTATTTGTTGTAGATATAAGAAGAGAACATATTGCAGTTAAGGAAGCGCAAAAACTAAATATTCCAATTTTTGCAATGGTTGATACTAACTGTGATCCAAGAGAAGTTGATTTTTCTATACCATCAAACGATGACGCTTCAAAATCAATAGATATCATTTTAAATTACGTTACCAACGCAATTAAAGATGGGCTTTCTGAAAGAAAAAAAGAAAAAGAAGTTGCTGAAATAATAAAAGAAAAAGAAAGTGGATCTGAAGAGGAAAATGAAGCAAATGATGATAAAAAAGAAAATGTTGAAGCAGTAAAAGAAAAAAAGAAAAGAACAAGAGTTGCTAAAAAAACAGAAGAATAATCATGACAAAAATAACCGCATCAGACGTAAATAATCTAAGAAAAATTTCAGGAGCTGGAATCATGGATTGTAAAAATGCTTTGGTTGAGGCTAACGGCGATACAGAAGCAGCAATAGAAATTCTAAGAAAGAAAGGGCAAAAAGTTGCAGCTAAAAGAGCTGATAGAGAATCTTCTGAAGGAGCTACTATTGCAAAAGTAAACACTGAAAACACAGTAGGAGTTATTATCTCTTTAAATTGTGAAACAGACTTCGTTGCGAAAAATGAAAGTTTTGTTGCATTAGCAAATCAGTTGGCTGAAATTGCTTTAGAAAAAAACTCATTAGAGGATTTCTTAAATGCTGAAATTGATTCAATGACAGTGAATGATAAATTAATTCAACAAACTGGTGTAATAGGAGAAAAATTAGTTATAGGAAATTTTGAAAAAATATTTGCAGGATATGTTGGAAAATATATTCATGCTGGTAATAAAATTGCTACTATAGTTGGTTTTTCAAGTGCTGTTGATGGAATTGAAGAAACCTCAAAAAATGTTGCAATGCAAGCTGCGGCAATGAATCCAATTGCTCTTGATGAAAATGGTGTTGACCAACAAATTATTGAGAAAGAGATTGAAATTGCCAAAGATCAGTTGAGACAAGAAGGTAAGCCTGAAGCAATGTTAGACAATATTGCCAAGGGAAAAATTAAAAGATTTTTTAAAGACAATACTTTAATTAATCAAGATTACATTAAAGACAATAAGCAAAGTGTAGCTAATTATGTGAAATCTGTTGACAGCAATTTAACTGTTACTGGCTTCAAAAGAGTTAGCTTAAGTTAAAAATTTAGTTTTTTTGCTTTTTTTAGATTTAGTATAATCATTACTATATTTACATAAATGGTTTACAAAAGAATCTTATTAAAACTTAGTGGAGAGGCATTATTAGGGGAAAGAAGTTATGGTATTGATCCTAAACGGATTGCCCAATACGCGAAAGACATCAAAGATATTATAGGATTAGGAGTTGAAGTAGCCATTGTTATTGGAGGTGGTAATATCTTTAGAGGAGTTTCAGCTGCTAGTAATGGGATTGATCGAGTTCAAGGTGATTATATGGGAATGCTTGCCACAGTAATTAATGGTATGGCATTGCAAAGTTCACTTGAAGAAGAAAAAATTCAAACTAGACTACAAACTGCAATAAAAATTGAAGCTGTAGCTGAGCCCTACATTAAAAGAAAAGCGGTTAGACATTTACAAAAAAAGAGAGTTGTGATTTTTGGTGGTGGCACTGGCAACCCTTTTTTTACAACAGATTCTGCTGCCGTCTTAAGAGCTATTGAGATCAGTGCTGATGTCATTTTAAAAGGCACTAGAGTTGATGGAGTTTATAATTCAGATCCTGAAAAAAATAAAAAAGCAATAAAGTTTGACTCAATTTTATTTTCTGAAGTTATAAGCAAAAATTTAAAAGTTATGGATTCAACTGCATTTACTCTCAGTCAAGAAAACAACTTGCCAATTATAGTTTTTAATATGAACAAACCAGGCAATTTATTTAAATTGATTAATGGTGAGAAAATAGGAACAATTATAAAAAATTAATTTTGGAAGAATTAGAATTTATAATTGAAGCCTGTGAAGAATCCATGTCCAATGCAATAAAGCATTTGGAAAAAGAACTTCTAAATATTCGAGCTGGTAAAGCAAACCCTTCAATGTTATCAAGTGTTAAGTTGGATTATTATGGTTCAACAACACCTTTGTCTCAAATTGCCAATATAAATACCCCTGATGCACAAACTCTTTCAGTTCAACCTTGGGAAAAAGACAAACTTCAAGACATTGAAAAAGCTATAATGGTTGCCAATTTAGGGTTTAATCCAATGAACAATGGAGAGTCCATAATTATAAACATTCCTCCCTTGACAGAAGAAAGAAGAAAAGAATTAGTAAAAATTGCAAAAACTGAAATTGAGGATGCTAAAATAAGTGTTAGAAATGCCAGAAAAGATGCCAACAATGAAATTAAAAAAATTGAGGCATCAACTGACCAAAAAGCAATTTCAGAACAAGATGTGCAAAACTTAACTGATAAATATATTTCAAAAATTGATTCTGTTTTTGCTTCTAAGGAGAAAGAAATCCTGTCAGTCTAAAAACTTTTAATAAAAATTAATGAGTAAGGTTAAAAACTCAAAAGGCTGGGAAATATTTGCTCGTATAATTCTAAGAAATCGTATTCTTTTATTAGTCTTTGTTTTCATATCTACCTTACTATTGTCAACCCAATGGAAAAATTTAAAGTTTAGTTACTCTGAGGCTAATTTAATGCCAAAAGATCATCCTTTTAATTTAGCATATGATAATTTTGTTAATGTATTTGGAGATGAAGGCAACTTATTAATTATTGCTGTAAATGACAGTTCATTATTTGAAAAAAACAACTTTAATTCTTGGATTAATTTAAGCCGCTCTTTCGAAAATAAAACAGAAGTTAATAGTGTTATTCATGTTGGAAATATTCCTGTTATTTCAAAAAATACAATCAACAAACAATTTATTGTAGATTCAATCGTAAATAATTCCTTTAAAAACGATTTCAAAGTTAATGAGTTTAAAACCACTCTTTTTACTGACTTCCCTTTTTACGAAAATATATTATTTAATAAAAAAAGTGAAACTATTCAAACTGCAATTTATTTAAATAAAAATGTAGTAAATAATGTAGAAAGAATAGACTTTATCAATAAAGATTTTATCCCTTTAATCAAGGAATTTGAAAGAGTAACTAATCTAAATGTAAGAATTTCGGGAATGCCATACATTAGAACTATGAATGCTCAGAATATTATGGATGAGATTGGAAAATTTGTAGTAATTGCAATTTTTGTAACAATCTTTATTTTCTTTTTCTTTTTTAGATCATATAGAGCGACACTAATTACTTTATTAGTTGTTGTTACAGGTGTAATGTGGGCACTTGGAATACTTGGTTTCCTAGAGTTTGAAATTACTGTTTTAACTGCCCTAATTCCTCCTTTAATAATCGTTATTGGAGTCCCTAATTGTATTTTTTTAATAAACAAATACCAACACGAAGTTAAAAAACATGGAAATCAAGCTAGATCTCTTCAAAGAGTAATATCTAAAATTGGAAATGCTACTTTAATGACCAATATTACAACTGCTTGTGGTTTTGCAACATTCATTTTAACAGACAGTCAAATTTTAAAAGAATTTGGAACAGTAGCTTCCATTAATATCATGGTGATTTTTATATTATCAATTCTATTAATTCCTATAATATATAGTTATTTGCCTCTTCCAAAAAAGAAACATTTAAATCATTTAAATAACGATTGGCTAAACACCTTTGTTGGCTTTTTGAGTAATACGGTAAGAAAAAAAAGAATTCCTGTATTCATAATTTCCATTATTTGTTTATGTATTAGTATAATTGGAATTAACAAAATTGAAATTTCAGGAAATTTAATTGAAGACATGCCCAAAAAATCCGATTTTGTAAATGACATTAAATTTTTTGAAAAAGAATTTAAAGGTGTTCTCCCTCTGGAAATAATGATAGACAGTAGGAGGAAAAATGGAATGATGAGACTTGGGAATCTTAAAAGAATGAATGATTTCCACGAACATATTTTAAGAATTCCTGAACTATCTTCGCCAATTTCAATAGTAAATTTATCAAAGTTCATAAAACAATCTTTTTATAACGCAAACCCAAAATACTTTCAACTTCCATCTTCTCAAGAAAACTCATTTATTTCAGCATATGTTAAAAATTCTGATATTAAGATTGGTGAAAACAACAGTTACATAAATGAAAATGGACAAATTGCTAGAATAACAACTATGATTGGAGAAATTGATACTGAAAGAATGGAAGGAATTGAAGCTAGTCTTTTAAAGGGTATAGAGTTATATTTTCCTTCCGAGAGGTTTGATGTTACATTAACTGGAAAAACTTTAGGATACCTAAAGGGAACGAAATTTCTTATTAAGAACTTATTAATTTCTCTTTTTTTGGCAATACTTTTAATATCACTAATGATAACTTATCTGTTTAGATCCTATAAAATGGTAATTATTTCATTAGTCCCTAATATTCTTCCATTATTATTTACTGCTGGGGTTATGGGTTTCTTTAATATTCCTATAAAGCCTTCTACAATATTAGTTTTCAGTATAGCCTTTGGAATTTCAGTCGATGATACAATTCATTTTCTTGTGAAATATAGACAAGAATTAATGGCTAATAATTGGAAAATTAGAAAATCTGTTTTTGCTTCATTAAGAGAAACAGGAATTAGTATGTTTTACACATCAATCGTACTTTTCTTTGGGTTTTCAGTTTTTATGACCTCAAGTTATGGTGGAACAATTGCTCTGGGAGGTTTAGTATCAACCACATTACTATTTGCAATGTTAGCTAACTTAGTTTTATTACCATCTCTTTTAATTTCTTTAGAGAAAAACATTTCAAATAAAAAAGATTTAAAAAACTCGGTCATTAATTTAGACTCAAATTAATTTCAAAATAAACCAATTCAAAACTTTATCTTTGAAATAAGTTTTAAATATTTTTATTCTCATGACAATTAAAGATTTGTTTTTAAACCCTCCTATTTCAAAAAAAATATCGACCAAAGGGTGGGTTAAAACCTTTAGAGCAAATAGATTCATTTCAATAAATGATGGTTCAAGTCTCCAAAGCATACAATGTGTTGTAGATTTTGAAAATACAGATGAATCTATTTTAAATAAAATTAACACGGGAGCTTCAATTAAAGTTGATGGTATTCTTGTTAAAAGTCAGGGCAAGGGACAATCAATTGAAATTCAGGTTAATAAAATTGAAATTTTAGGTGAATGTGACCCAGAGCTATATCCAATTCAACCAAAAAAACATAGTTTAGAATTTTTAAGAGAAAATGCGCATCTTAGAGTTAGAACAAACACTTTTAGCTCGATTTTTCGAATAAGATCTAGTATTTCATTTGCAATTCATAAATATTTTAAAGAAAATGGGTTTATTTATATCAATACTCCTATTATTACTGGAAGTGATGCAGAAGGGGCTGGAGAAATGTTTAAAGTAACTACGTTAGATATTAACAAGGCAGAGTTAAATAATGATAACGAAATAGATTTTACAAAAGACTTTTTTGGAAAAGAGACTAATTTAACTGTTTCTGGACAATTAGAAGCTGAAAATATGGCCATGGGTCTTGGGAAAGTTTACACATTTGGACCAACCTTTAGGGCTGAAAACTCAAATACCTCACGACATTTAGCTGAGTTTTGGATGATAGAACCTGAAATGGCTTTTTATGATTTGAATGATAATATGAATTTAGCTGAGGATTTTATTAAAAATGTTTTAAAATACATTGTTGAAGATTGTAGACAAGACCTAGATTTCTTAAACCAAAGATTAATAAATGAAGATAAGTCTAAGCCTATGCAAGAAAGGAATGAATTGAATTTATTGGAAAGATTAGATTTTGTAATAAATAATGATTTTATTAGAATTACCTACTCTGAAGCTTATAAAATTCTGAAAAACTCTAAGCCAAATAAAAAGAAAAAATTCAAATTTCCTATTCAAGAATGGGGTGTAGATCTTCAAAGTGAGCATGAGAGATATCTTGTTGAAAAACATTTCAAAAAACCTGTGATTATATTTGACTATCCGTCAAAGATTAAAGCATTCTACATGAGAATGAACGAAGATGGCAAAACCGTCAAGGCTATGGATATTTTATTTCCAGGAATAGGAGAAATAGTTGGAGGGTCGCAAAGAGAAGAAAGATTAGATATTTTAAAAAGACGAATTAAAGAATTAAAAATTGATGAAAAGGAATTATGGTGGTACTTAGATTTAAGAAAATTCGGAACTGTTGAACATAGTGGATTTGGTTTAGGGCTAGAAAGACTAATTTTGTTTGCTACTGGAATGTCTAATATTAGAGACGTAATACCGTTCCCTCGAACGCCAAAAAATGCTGAATTTTAAGAGAGTTTATCTTCATTTGGTTTTTTGTATTTTTAATCTATAATTATAAAAATGCTAAAACAGTATTTACAGTTAAAGTTATCTCAAAAATTATCTCCTCAACAAATTCAGTTGATGAAACTGATAGAGCTTCCTCTTCAAGAATTAGAAGAACGTCTTTCTAGAGAAATTGAAGAAAACCCCGCGCTAGAATCTGGAAAAGAGAAAGAAGACGATGATTATTTTGATACTGATTCTGATTATGATGAACAATCAAATAAAGATGATGGCGATATAAATGTTGAAGATTATTTAAGTGATGATGACACGCCTGACTATAAGCTTAAATCAAATAATTATAGCGATGATGATGAAGAAAAATCTCTACCATTTGTTTCAGGCATAAGTTTTAACCAATTTCTAAAAAATCAGCTTGCTACATTTTCTCTTAATGATGAAGATCAAAAAATTGCTGAATTTCTGGTAGGTAGTGTTGATCAATCAGGATATATTAGAGCTGAACTACTAGATATAGTTGATGATTTAGCTTTTACATCTGGAATATATACTGACCTAGAATCTTTAAAAAAAATCTTACAAAAGATTCATTTATTAGATCCTCCTGGAGTTGGAGCTAAAGATTTGCAAGAATGCCTAGTAATACAATTAAAGAGAAAAAATCAAACAAAATCAGTAGAAAATGCAACTACTATTTTAGAAAATTACTTTGATTTATTCATAAAAAAACATTATAAGAAAATTATTCAAAAACTTAATATTGATGAAGATAGTTTAAGGGATTCAATTAAAGAAATTGAAAAATTAAATCCTAAACCAGGATCAGCATTTTCTGAACCAGCTAAAATCAATTCAACAATTATCCCAGATTTTAAAATTGAAATTGTTGATAATCAATTGATTTTGAACTTAAATTCAAGAAATGCTCCCGAACTTTTTGTTTCTAATGAATATAAAAATATGCTTTCTGGATATCAGGAAAATAAAAAAGTTTCAAAAAGTCAAAAGCAAGCTGTAACTTTTATAAAACAAAAATTAGATGCTGCTAAATGGTTTATTGACGCTATTAATCAAAGGAATCAGACACTATTGGTTACAATGAAAACTATAATGGATTTTCAAAAAAAATATTTTCTAAGTGGAGATGAAAGTAATTTAAAACCTATGATTTTAAAAGATATTGCTGAAAAGATTAATATGGACATATCCACTATTTCCAGAGTTGCTAACAGTAAATATGTTGATACACCTTATGGAATTAAATTAATTAAGTCTTTTTTTTCTGAGGGAATTACTAATGATAAAGGGGTTGAAGTTTCGACTATTGAAATAAAAAAAGAATTACAAATAATAATTGATAAAGAAAATAAATCTAAGCCTTTTACGGACGATGAACTCACAAAAAAAATAAATGAAAAAGGCTACCCTATAGCTAGAAGAACTGTAGCAAAATACAGGGAAATGATAGGCGCGCCTGTAGCAAGATTAAGGAAAAAACTTTAAATGAAAGTTGAGCTCTCAATTATTATTGTTAATTATAGATCCTGGGATAAATTAAAATTTTGTTTAAAAAGTATCTTAAATCAAGAAGATATTAATTTAGAAGTAATTGTAGTAGACAACTTCTCGAATGATAACAAAATAACTGAATTTAAAAAAAATTTTAGATGGATAAAATGGATCGAGAACAAAGCGAATTTAGGTTTTGCGAAAGCTTGTAACATAGGCTCAATGTTTACAAGTTCTAAGTGGCTTTTATTTTTAAATCCAGATACATTATTAGATACTAATTCATTAAGTACTTTAATTAACTTTTGCAATTCAAATGATGAACATAAAATAATTGGAATTAAACAATTAAATTCGAAAAACAAGCACACCAACTCTTTTGGACTGTTTTTAAATATGTTTACTATAAATGGTTTTTTTAGAATTTTTTCTAGATTTTTTAAAGGGCACACTTACAGAAAAATGAATTCAAATCTCATTTCATATCCAGAATGGATTTCTGGTTCATTTATACTTTTAAGAAAAAATGATTTTAAAAAATTAAATGGCTGGAATGAAAACTTCTGGATGTATTATGAAGATATGGATTTATGTAAAAGAGCACAAAAATTAAATCTAAAAATCAGTTTACTCAATAATTGGAAGTGTATTCACTTCCATGGAGAATCATCAAGAAAAAATAAAGAAATCGCAATAAAAACTAAAACTGAAGTTATTAAGTCTTCGCATATTTATATTAGCACTCATTTCTCTGGGCTTGAATCATCTATTATTCATTTTATAATGATATTATCTAAATTAATTGAATTTTTAATTTTATCACTTTTCTCTTCAAATAAAAGAAAAATTTTCAAGCTATCTTTATTGTACTGGAGTAAAAGTGTTTTAACGGGAAATTGGATTAGAAAAAATTAAATTAATTATTTATTTCAGTATAAAAAATATTTAATCTCATTCGTTTATTATAATTTTCAGCACTTGGACTTGGTCCAATTAATACAGTTCCTAATGGATTTATTGCAGCAGAATTTGGAGTAAATGTCATAAAATCTGATTCTTTAACCTCAATATTTATAGTGTTATTTATATCTGAAGAAACAACTAATCCAAGCTTGGTATTTGTAGAATCTTTACGAACAATGTTTTTTATATGTTCACTCAGTCTTATTTTGTACATCAATCCGTTTTTATCTTCGTCTAACTGAATTAAACCTCCGTGAACAACTTTGTTTTGGTGTGGTTTAGGTCCAGCTGAATTATCAACAAAATAATCAATTACTGGTGCTTTGTTATTGATGTCATAAAGATATAACCTGGAAGGTTCAATTATTCCACCTGACAAAGAAAGCATCTCTTTATCAATATATACGGATAAATTAGCTTCATTAATAAGCCACTCTTTTAGTCTAATTTCTTCTAATATATCTACTCCATTATCATTTTTAAATAATTCAATTTCTGCCATAATACCCTCACCACCTTTTAAGTACACTTGTTTTGGGTTTTTTAAGGTATCTAAAATTGAAGTATAAACATAGCCTGGCAAAGCGTCATTATTAAATGAATTAAGCTTTATTCCATTAAATTTAAATTTAAATTCTCCATCACTAGTGTCAATAGTATCATCAGAGGTGTCATCTTCAGTCCCTTGTTTATTATATTCCTTGTATTCATATTCGACTTTAATTTCTGCTTCATTAAAATTTAAAATCATTAATAATGGATCTGAAAAATCATAAGCTTCTATAACAATTCCCTTAAAATAAAGTTTAAAATTGTCTATGTTTGAAATATCATCAGATCCTTCCTTGTCTATAATTCTACTTTGAAAAAAATCTCTATCAAGTTCAACTCTAACACGTGGAGTTAATCTCTCTTTTACAGCTTCCGATTCATCCACGTCGTCAGTATCAGGATCGTCATCTTCATAAAAAACAAGTTCATTAGAATTTATAGACATCTCGTCATCAAATAAAGTTGTTCCCGCAAAGTCTTTAGATAAAGTATTATTTGAATAATATTTTTGAAACTGTTCGAAATTAGCTTCAGGATCGTAAGGTCTTAAAAAATAATCTAGCTCACTAACTTTCAATTTGAATGAAGCTTTTGAATCTCCTAATAATGAATCTAATTCATATATAGTTTGACCTGCATTTGGGTTTACAGATTCTGTATCTTCACCATCTGGAATCCCATCTCCATCTGTATCAGGATCTAAGGGGTTTTGTCCGGCATTTGATTCATCTGCATCTGAAACTCCATCTCCATCCGAATCACTGTATGGATCTGAACTGTCAACATCATAAAAATTAATAACACCATCATTATCATCGTCATCTACATTTGTGAAAAATGGTATATCTAAAAAGACATTTTTAACCGTTTCTTCCTCTGGTATCTGTAAAAGATTCCCATCATCTGGGTTATCTTCTTTAGATTGGCTAGTATTTCCAAAAACTAAAGATGGATCCTCAAAATTTAATTGACCGAGGAAGCTGACTTTTGAAGTTCCATAAATATTATCTTGAAACTCTCCTAACTGGAATGTTGTTAATGAATTTGCAACGTAGGGTGGAATTTTCCTCATTTTAACAAATACAGGAACTTCTTCTAAACTAGTTTTAAACGGATTGTTATCGATTAAATTTAAGCCAATGGTATTATAATCTTTGTTACAAGACAAAATAACAATAGAAATAAGAAGAATTGTACTAAACTTTTTCACTGTTTATTTTAAAATCTTTTCATTATAAAACTCAACATATTCTTTCTCAAATCCGTCTTTGAAACCACAATGCAAAGTTGGTATTTTTAAAGTTTTAGCGACATTCAAATAAGATTCTTTAATCTTTTCACCAGCAAAAATTACTCCATCAGAATTCATAATAGAAATTTTATATAAATTTTCATATGTTGCATCTTCTAATATTTTCATACTTTCATTTTCCACCTCATCAAACTTAATTTTTTTGACAATTTCATTATTTAATTCTCCTTCGATTTCATTTTCATAAATCGAAGTTACAACCTTAGAATTAGCAAATAGAGGTTCGTCTTTATAATATTCTTTTAAATATAATGGCATGAGTGATGCTATCCATCCGTGAACATGAATAATGTCAGGTGACCAATTTAATTTCTTAATAGTTTCGACAACTCCCTTTGCAAAAAAAATAGCTCTTTCGTCATTGTCTTTATAAAGTTTTTTCTTTTTATCTGAGTCAAGCAGTCTATTCTTAAAGTACTCTTCATTATCAATAAAATAAACTTGCATTCTCTCTTTTGGAATAGAGGCTACTTTAATAATTAAAGGCATATCTAAATCATCAATTATTAAATTCATTCCTGAAAGTCTTATGACCTCGTGTAACTGATGTCTTCTCTCATTAATTAAGCCATATTTAGGAATAAAAATTCTTGTTTGTCCTCCATTCTTATTTACAACTTTAGGTAAATTATAAGTAAGGGTAGAAATATCATTGTTAGGTAAATACGGAATAACTTCTGAGGAAACGTAAAGCACTTTTTTTCCAGTCATAATGTCCTTTCTTTTAACTCAATTTAATTGAAATGCAAAATTACAAAAATTATGTTAGATTTACCTTGAATAAAGATATTTAAACACTGTTAAAGTTTTATTAAATGATGGTTTGCTATCTAAAATCAGAAATTAAGAATGAGATAGATATAAATATCAAAAATAGAGAAATTATTGGTCTGGTACCAACCATGGGCTCACTTCATGATGGGCATATCTCTTTAATAAATAGCGCGATTAAAAACTGTGATAAAGTATGGGTTTCTATTTTCATAAATCCGACTCAGTTTAATAGTGAAACAGATTTAAAAAATTATCCTAAAAATATTGAAGAAGATATTAACTTAATAAAATCTATTTCAAATAAAGTCAATGTTTTTTGTCCTGAGATAAATGAAATATACGACAAAGGATTGGAGCGCAAGGAATATGATTTTAATGGAATTGATTCTGTATTAGAAGGCAAGTATCGAAAAAATCATTTTAATGGCGTAGCAACTATCGTTTCAAAACTTTTTGTATTATTTAAACCAAACAAAGCCTTTTTTGGAGAAAAAGATTTTCAACAAAGTCAAATCATTAAAAGACTAATAGAAATTGAAAAACACAAAACGGAATTAATAATTTGCCCAACAATAAGGGAAAAAAATGGTTTAGCATTAAGTTCTAGGAATTCTTTGCTTTCCCTTAAAAATAGAGAAAAAGCATCTATAATATATAAAAATTTAAATTATGTTAAAAATCATTTTAAAAAATTAGATTTTAATCAAATAATTTCAAAATGTGTTAAATCCATTAATTTATGTGAAGAATTTCAAACGGAATATTTTGAGATAGTTGACACACTTAGTTTATCAAAACAAAATAAATATAATAAGAATAAATCTTATAGAGTTTTTGTTTCAGTAAAAGTAAATGACGTTAGATTAATTGATAATATTTTATTGAATTAATATATATTTGCCGAATGTTAATTGAAGTTTTAAAATCAAAAATTCACAGAGTCACAGTAACTGATTGTGACTTAAATTACATTGGAAGCATAA
>ERZ807291.3172-NODE-3172-length-23709-cov-11.091908_pt1 | contig 23709 bp, 24 predicted proteins | sample MGYA00521257_ERZ807291 | MGnify/ENA primary metagenome ERZ807291 (study PRJEB31413, sample SAMN03169783) | marine metagenome | biome: Marine; feature: Water; material: Subsurface seawater | place: North Sea | collected 2011-04-28 | depth 1 m m ... | reverse complement strand
TTGGTTTGCGCTTTTCGACAAAGGCCTGCACGCCCTCTTTGAAATCTTCGGTCTGCGCCAGATCAGCGACGACCTCGCGGCTATAGGCCAGACTGTCTGGCAGTCCCTCAGCCACTGCCAGCGCGTTTAACACCCGTTTGCTGGCTTTTACCGCCGACGGGGACACCGCCGTGATCTGGGTGGCTTTTGCCATCGCCGCATCGAGAAGTTCGGCTTTTGGCACCACCGCATTGACCACACCCATTGCGAGGGCTTCTTGGGCAGTGATGCTGCGACCGGTCAAAACCAGTTCTTGCGCGGCCAGCCGTCCGATATAGCGGCTGAGACGTTGTACACCTCCGGCGGCGGCGAAAAACCCCACTTTGACCTCGGGCAGCGCAAAGGTCGCGGTATCGGCGCTGAGAATAATGTCGCAGGATAACGCGGTCTCAAAGCCGCCACCCATGGCAAATCCGTTGACCGCCGCGATGATTGGTTTTTCCAGATCGAAGCGTTGGGTCAGGCCGGCAAAGCCGGAGGGGGGCATTTTACTCTTGCCGCCTGCTGCGGTGAATTTAAGATCATTGCCTGCGGTAAAGGCTTTGTCGCCCGCGCCGGTTAAGACCGCAACCCATAGATCAGCGTCGACTGAATAGGCGTCCCAGACCTGCGCCAATTCGTGATGCATGGGCGGGTGCATCGCATTATACACCTCTGGGCGGTTGAGCGTGACCTGCAAAATATGGCCGTGGCGTTCGGTGCTGATAAACTCATAGCTCATCTGTCATTCCTTTCGGACAGGGTCACGAGGGGCGGCCGGTTTTTAGCCCGCCGGTGTCAATATCGACAAAGCGTTCGCCGGATTTAGCCAGCGTTTCCAGAAGTTTGGCTGGGGAAAACGCATCGTCTTCATCGCCCAATTGTTGCATTTTGGCCAGAATGGTCGCAGCGCCAATACGATCCCCATAGCACATAGGTCCGCCTTTATCTGCGGGCCAGCCATAGCCGTTAAGCCAGATCACATCGATATCCGAGGGGCGTTGGACTTTGTTTTCCTCAAGAATTTTCAACGCCTCGTTGATCATTGGGTAAATACAGGTCTCGATGATGGTCTGCGGCGGCATTGAAACGGGGGTGGCGCCGGTCACGCGTTTGATGACCTGTGCCGACACCGGCGAGGGCGTTGGGGTGCGTGTGGCGTCATAATCATAATATCCTGCCATGGTTTTCTGGCCGCGGCGATCCAGTTCGCACAGCGCATCACGGATCGGGTTTTTGGTGGTTATACCTTTTGACCAGCCCAGATCCAGCCCTGCCAGATCGGCCATTTGGAACGGTCCCATGCGAAATCCAAAGCTGTTCAGCGCCGCATCCACCTCCCAAGGCATGACGCCCTGATGCAGCAGTTTGAGGGCCTGAGCCTGCCGTTTGAATAAGATGCGGTTGCCGGTAAAGCCGGGGCAGACGCCCACAAGAACGGCGGTTTTGTTGATGGTTTTGGCCAGCGCCATGCAGGTCGCTACGATAGCGTCGCCTGTGTGATCTGCGCGCACAATTTCCAGCAGTTTCATCACATTTGCCGGCGAAAAGAAATGCAGCCCGATCACGTCCTGGGGCCGTGACGTCATGGCGGCGATCGCGTCTATATCCAGCGCCGATGTATTGGTAGCCAGAATGGCACCGGGTTTTGCAATCCGGTCAATCTCGGTGAATATTTTGCGCTTGAGGTCCATCTCTTCGAACACTGCCTCGATGATCAGATCGCAACCGGCCAGATCGGCTATGGCCAGACACCCTTCAAAACGGCCCATGCGAGCCTCTACCTCAGATTGTGGAAACCGCCCCTTGTCTGCGCTGCGTTGATAATGCCCTCGCACCACGGATAGGCCGCGATCCAGCGCCTCTTGAGTGGTCTCGACAATTTTGACATGCAGGCCGGCTGTGGCAAAATTCATTGCAATCCCGCCGCCCATGGTCCCGGCACCAATCACTCCGATGGTTTTGATCGGGCGCAACGCAATATCACTTGGTAGGCCCGGAACGGTCCAGGCGTTTTGCGCCGATTGTGCGATATACTCAGCGGTGTCTTGCGGTGTCAGGGCGGTCATATAGTATCCTTGTGTTGGTCTTTTTGCATCTTTGTCTGCCTCGGCTGGGTTGCCGCAATGTTACGTGTTGCATTGATTGCCAGTGCTGATTGCCAGTGCCTCGGCGTGCCTCGGCGCGGTCCCTGTTTGCTTGGTTAAGCCGCGTTTTGCTATGTTCAGAGCCAGTCAAATGTTTGCGCCAAGCGGAATGTTTGAACCGAAAGTGTAACCGCAGTCAGGGCGCTTGTCGAAAGGTTATTTTTGCACCTGTCCGGCGTCTTGATCAGAGCGCGCTTGGCCCGATGTGACGATGCCCAGTGTTGGGTGATTGGATGTCAGATGACCGGATGACATATGGCTGGGATGTCAATAGGACCTAAGGGCCGTAAGGCTATTGCGATCGTTGGCGTTGCATAGTCGATGGGGACGCCTTAGTAGAGTGGTATCAGCAATTGCAATCAGGATATTTAGCGTGGCCAATCATTTATATCAGGGCGATTTGCCCGACGGTCTGGATCTTGGTGCGGTTGTCGCAATTGATTGCGAAACCATGGGCCTAAACCCTCACCGCGACAGGTTGTGTGTGGTGCAATTATCGGGGGGTGACGGGAATGCACATCTGGTGCAAGTGGCGGTGGGCCAGACCAAAGCACCCAACCTGTGCCGGTTACTCACCAATCCAGAGGTGCTGAAATTGTTTCATTTCGGTCGCTTCGATATTGCTGCGATGTACAACGCCTTTGGTGCGCTGACCGCCCCAGTCTATTGCACCAAAATTGCGAGCAAACTGATCCGTACCTATACCGACCGTCATGGGCTGAAAAACTTATTGCAGGAATTGCTAGACGTGGATGTGTCGAAACAGCAGCAATCCAGCGATTGGGGCAGTCCGCAACTGACCGCAGCACAGCTCGACTATGCTGCCTCGGATGTACTGTATCTGCACCGTTTGCGAGAGGCGCTAAACAAGCGACTTGAACGCGAGGGACGGATGGAAATGGCACAGTCCTGTTTTGAGTTTCTGCCGATGCGGGCGCAGCTTGATTTGGCAGGCTGGCCAGAAACTGATATTTTTGCACATTGATGGTGGATCAGCGGAGATGACTGAACAGCAGACATTTCTGGACACCGCCAAGCGGGTCATCCGCGCCGAGGCCGCTGCGCTGGACAGACTGGAGCGCGTGCTGGATGACAGCCTGTCGCAGGCGGCGAATTTGCTTTTGAATGCCAAGGGCCGGGTCATTGTCAGCGGCATGGGGAAATCTGGCCATATCGGACGCAAGATAGCCGCCACTTTTGCCAGTACCGGCACGCCAGCACATTTCGTGCACCCCGCTGAGGCGAGCCATGGTGATCTTGGTATGCTGGCGCAGGGCGATGTGGTTCTGGTGCTGTCCAATTCCGGTGAGACGCCCGAGTTGAGCGATATAATTGCCTATACGCGGCGGTTCCAAATTCCAATGATCGGTGTTGCCAGCAAAGCTGGCTCGACGCTGATCAAGCAATCAGATGTCGGCCTGGTCTTGCCTGAGGTTGCCGAGGCCTGTGGCACCGGCATTGTGCCGACAAGCAGCACCACGATGACCCTTGCGCTGGGCGATGCTTTGGCGGTTGCTCTGATGCGGCACCGCAATTTCACGCCGGCGCGGTTTCACGATTTTCATCCCGGAGGTAAATTGGGCGCCCGTCTGGTGACGGTGAACGATCTGATGCATGCGGGTGCTGAGATGCCACTTGTGGCGACATCCAGTAAGATGCCGCAGGTCTTGCTTGAAATTAGCCAAAAAGCCTTTGGGGTGGTTGGGGTTGTGGATGATCACAGTCGCTTGGTTGGAATTATCACCGACGGCGATCTGCGACGGCATATGGAAGGTCTGCTCGAGTATCGGGCGGGTGAGGTGATGACGCCTAACCCCTCGACGATTCAACCTTTGGCCTTGGCAGAAGAGGCGCTGTCGCAAATGAACGCGCGCAAAATCACCTGTTTGTTTGTGCTTGATCCTGCGCAGGCGGTGGGACCTGTTGGCGTGTTGCACATTCATGATTGCCTTCGCGCTGGGCTTGGGTGAAACATGGTCAGGCTTCCAAACACCTATTCGGGGGTGGTTACATGGTTAAAAGTCATCTTGCCGTTGATTGCGCTTGGACTGCTGTCGACATTGTTTTTGTTTTCCCGCGCCCGTACCCCACCGACATCTTTGCCGTTTTTTGATCTTGCTCTGCAAGAGCGGATCAGAGAGCAGCAGATCACAGGGCCCTATTTCGTCGGGACAACCGAAAATGGGTTAAGCTTGACGCTATCGGCTGATGCGGCCCGTCGCGATGGTGGTGACTTGGGCCGTCTTTCTGCAGATAATGTGACGATGCAGATCAAAACCAAAGCCGAGACTCTGGTCATTATGTCTTCGCAAAGCGGTGTCCTTGATGCGGGGGCTGATCGGGTGCAATTGGCGGGGGGCGTTTCGGTAAATAGTTCTAGCGGATATACAATTGAAACCGAGACATTGTCTTCGGCACTGAATACTCTGTACATTGAGACAGAGGGCGAGGTGCGCGGTTCAGGGCCTGCCGGCAGTTTTCAGGCGGGGAAAATGATTTTGACTTCCGGAAATAAAGATAAAACCTTGCATTTACTTTTCACAAATGGTGTGATTCTAACAAATGGACAAACCGAATAGGGTTGAGACGGTGCAACGGGCTTGCAAGATATTTATTTCAGGTATGTTTTTTCTGTTGGTTCCGTTGATTACATTGGCGGAAAACGCAAGTCTTGCCTTTGGAGGAAAAGACGTCGCCGCAGATGCGCCGATTGAAATTACCTCTGAATCTCTTGAGGTCAACCAAAGTGATGGAACGGTGGTTTTTTCGGGTGATGTGCTGATCACTCAGGGCGCGCTGCGGCTGTCGGCCGCGAAGGTACTGGTTAGCTATGACAATGTTACGTCGATGATCGCGACGATCAATGCCAGCGATGGCGTGGTGCTGGTCAGTGGCGCCGAGGCTGCCGAGGCAGATGGCGCCGAATATGATGTACTATCTCGTACAGTTTTGATGTCGGGTAATGTGCTTTTGATGCAGGGTAATTTCGCTCTTTCAGCACAGCAGATGCGCATTGACCTTGAGGATGGATCTGCACAGATGATTGGCAGGGTGAAAACGGTGTTGCAACCCAAAAGCAAATCATGACGGCTCCGGCGCTGGTTGCAGAGAATGCCAATGCCGGCCTTAAGGTCGTAAACCTGCGTAAAAGCTATAAAAATCGCTTGATTATCCGGGATGTAACTCTGGATTTAGCGCGGGGTGAAGTGGTGGGGCTCCTAGGTCCTAACGGATCGGGCAAGACCACCAGTTTCTATGCAATCGCCGGGTTGATTCTCCCGGAAGCTGGTCAGGTTATTATCGACGGGCAAGACGTAACTGACTTGCCAATGTATCGCCGGGCAAGACTTGGTATTGGCTATTTGCCTCAGGAAATGTCTATTTTCCGCGGGCTGAGTGTCGAGGATAATATCTTGGCCATTTTGGATATTTCGGTGAAGGACGGACACAAGAGGCGCGAGCGACTAGAAGAGTTGTTGTCAGATTTTTCCATTGAGCATCTGCGCCGTGCGCCGGCTCTGGCTTTGTCTGGTGGGGAACGACGTCGGGTGGAAATTGCCCGCTGTCTCGCAGCAAATCCGCGCTATCTTTTGCTTGATGAACCCTTTGCAGGGGTCGATCCAATTTCAGTTGGTGATATCAGAAATCTGGTGACTGAGCTGAAAACCCGGGGCATCGGGGTGTTGATTACCGACCACAATGTTCGAGAAACATTGGAGATTGTCGACCGGGCTTATATTCTTCACGAGGGGGCGATGTTGATGTCGGGGTCCCCTAGAGATGTGGTACAAAATGAAAATGTGCGCCGCGTTTATCTTGGCGACAATTTCAATATTTAATTTAAACTCTGTTCTGATCTGTTTGCCCCCGTTTTTTTGGTGAGGCTTTTGTTGACAAACACACCCTCAAAGGCATGATGGACGTATGGTGTGTTTCGAACAGCGTGCTTGGGTTGCGGTGCTTTTAAAAATGGCACGCGGTCGCATGCGAGCCGAAAATACTATTCATCTCTTTTTGTGCTGCTTCATCGTCCCTAATTATGATTGGTGTGTGGTACCTACTATTATAAAATAACATTAAGGAGTCCAAATGCGCTATCAAATTAGTGGCCAGCAAATTGATATTGGCGAAGCCCTGCAGAACCATGTTCGCAACGAGCTGAATGTTATTATTCAAAAATATGCTGAGCGTCCCGTTGGCGCGACCATCAGTTTTTCGAAAGATGCGCATGAATTTGTCTGTGAGGCGACGGTTCATTTATCAACGGGTCTGACGGCACAGGCGAAAGCCCGCGCGGTTGAGATTTATGCGGCCTTCGACAATTGTGGCGAAAAAATGGAGAAGCAGCTGCGCCGGTACAAACGGCGGCTGAAAGATCACCACAAAGAGCGAGTTGAACCTGTTGCACTTTTTGGGGCGTCCCAGTATATCCTTGAATCTGCGGGCCAGTCGGAAGAATCAGAGCCAGACAGCCTAGCACCCGTTATTATTGCCGAGACAGCGACTGGAATACAAAACTTGTCGGTTGGCGAAGCCGTGATGCAGATGGAATTAGCAGGGGCGCCAGTTTTGGTGTTTCAAAACGAGGGAAGCAAAGGCATTAATGTCGTCTATCGACGCGATGATGGCAATATTGGATGGATTGAGCCGCAGACCGTGACATGAGGCAATGCGTTGATTGATCCCCTTTGATTGAGAAAAAGCAGGATTTATGAATCTTTTCGACTTAATAAAGCCAGAGGCCGTAAAAGTAATCGCCAATGTATCGAGCAAGAAGCGCTTGATGCAAAATCTGGCCGAGCATACAGAAACCATTTACGGGATCGAGTCTGACAGTGCTTTGCAGGCGCTGCTTGAGCGAGAGGGCCTCGGGTCAACCGGGGTCGGGCAGGGCGTGGCTTTACCCCATGCCCGTATACGAGATCTATCGGCAGTTTCTGGTGTGTTTATGCTCTTGGAAAAGCCAATTGATTTTGGGGCGGTAGATCGTCAACCTGTGGACGTGGTATTTTGTTTGTTTGCGCCTGAAGCTGCCGGTGTTGAGCATCTCAAAGCTCTTGCACTGGTGTCGCGTACTTTGCGCGAGCCGTCAATTTGTGCCAAGCTGCGTGCCAATCCTGATGCTGCAAAAATTTATACAATTCTCACTGAACTTGAACGCGACAGAGCGGCTTAGACCGAGCAATTTCAACCGCCAGGCCGAAGCTGGACAGGCCGTGGGGCTTTCATTTTGGGAAGCTGATTACGTCTTTAGGGACACCGGTTTGATGGTTATTTGAACCTATCAAAGCCGAAGGTGGTATAGTCTGTTGAATAGGCGGATTGGGCAAGGTCCTCTATCTGGTCGTCATAGACTTCGTCCAGGGTGAAAGGTGTGTGGCTTGGTTCTGCTGGGACCTTGGCAACCGAGCTATAGCCGGTTTGCAGGGCCAGTGCCTGTAAATAGATATCCATTTCGTTCTCGCGAATGATCATATCGGGATGCGCATTATAGGCCATGGCCCTTAGTATTTGGTTTTGTGACGCCCAGTTTGGGTCGATACGGATATTGGTCTGGTTCGACAGGTTGGCATTCAGAAACTGTAAAAACTGCATAAACGCGGCACGGTGTGCCACGAGGTCATAGGAGATATCATTTGCATTTTCTGGTAACTTAATGTGAAAAAATCGCCCTAATATGTTGCGTATACGGCTGAATTGATGGGGTTCGGTTGATAGAATTCGGGTGCAAAATACGTGATGCGCCCGTGCAACCGGATGCCGGATTACGGTAAAACTCCTATGGCCTGAATGGGTTTGCTGCCAGGCTTTAAGCGCCGCAGGCTCAAAATCTGTCAACAGCCCAGAGGGATCGACCTCTTCTAACGCCGCAAGCCATTGCCTGATCATCTCCAAGGGGCCTGAACGGACTGGCATAAACAGCAACGCGCCTCTAGGTGTGGCTATATAATGCGAAACGGTGGGTCTGCGGCGTGGTTCGAAATCAGGCACCTTTGCAAGATTGAAGCGATCTATTTGAGCCAGCTCTGCTTGCATTTTCGGAAAGTTTTCAACCTTCTCTGACAACGCGATGGGGTTCTGTGGCAAGAGCTTTGTCTTGACGGCTTCTATCTTACCGGCGCTGCCAAGAAAATGGGCCGTCCCGTTGATTACGTCCTGATTCTGTAAATCCTCATAATTCAATTGAAAGGCAGCTTGCCCGGTGGTTTGCAATCGGGTGTTTAAATAAAGACTGAAGTTCTGAATCCGGGTGAGATATTCTAAAAATTCTTTTGCGTCGAAGACAATTTTTGAGGGTTCTTTTCGGCGATTGATATTTTGTAATTTCCATTGGCCGGTTTGGTGGGCTATTTTCCACGATACGTAACTTTCGACCGGATTGCGCGTCAGGATTATTTTTGCACAGCGCAGATCGAGCAAGCAGGGCAAAAGCACCCGCGGGTCGTGATCATGGAAATACCTAAAGCCGTGAATGGTCTGTGAGGGCTGTTTGATTTTTTCCAGTAGGGGTATCGGGTTTTGAGCGCGGTCCATCAAGCTGATACCCATCACGTTTTGGGCTTTGGGCGACCCGATGAAATTTGGGTTGAAAGCCTCGCCGACACTGAGCAGGTCAACAAACATGTTCAGTTTGGATTCCAACAGGTTCGATCCTGTTCGCATCTCTGCTAAAATTATAAAATAATCAAACTTTCGTAACACGTAATTGACCTTTTTTATGTTCTTTTTACGGCACGTCAGGGCCGGGGATGATGGGTTTCTTACTGTCGAGATTTCCGGCCAGGCCGGAATGCATACCCCGATTTTCAAGCGCGCGTACAAAGGCGGAGAATGCCGTTGGGTCCAGATTGATTTCCGGCACCGTTGGTGGGCATTTGGCGTTCGGCTCCATGGTTTTCAGGATTTCATGCAGCCCCAACTTTGGGTTTGCTATAATCTGAGATAATGGCCAGATGTGGACTTTGGCTTTGCTGCAAGGCGCGCGCAAAAGGGCCAGATGTCGCCATTCGGTTGCATGTAAACGCAGAGCCTCGGCGTGAATTTCAGCAAGGCTTTCATCCGAATGCGATAGTGGTACCAGCCATGCGCCAGTGATCACAAAAATCTGGGCATTTGGGTCTTGCGGCAGGATCTTGCCAATTTCCTGGACGTCGCGCGGTCCAAATTGAAAGCATTGATGCTGACTGCGGGTGTTCCAGATTAAATTGGTCAAAAATGCGGTTGGGTTGTTGTCACGCAATGTTGCGCTGTTGCTGAGGCCACCCTTTACGGTGGTTTTCTGGCCCGCAAAAGCGGCGGCTTCGGGGGCGAACAGGTGTCCGTGTATTTGGGTTTGTTTGTCGTCTGTTGCCTGTGCAAGCCAAGGCTGACAATCGCGGAAAAGATCGAAAAACCCTTCGAGCACGGTATATTTTGCCGCCGTCAGAGGGGCCCGATGATCCTGGTGGGGGAATCTGCTTTGCATGTAAAGCCCAACGCGACCTTTGCTGCCACGTGCGGCCGATTCTGCAAACAGGTGGTTAAGGGTATCGGGTGCTCTGTCTGGGGTGCCTGACGTGGTATCAGGTGCCGTTTCAGGTGTGGCGTAGGAAACCATCGGAAAAGCGGTGTACAGCTTATTAGCTCCGGCCCAGATTTTGCGCGCCACAAAACAACCCGATTGGCGGAGCATTTCGCGATGATCATCATAGAAAACATGCGGCTTTCCCTGAACGTCAAATTTAGCAAGGGTCAGTGATCTACTTTCAATCTGGTTTGAATGACGCCGTACCAGTGTCTGAAAATAACTCTCGTCTGGGATCCAGACCCGGCGGAAATACCGTTCAAAAATCGGTCGTTTGGGGTCGTTTAAAATCGCCGAAATTGTATTGCGTGTCAGACACCACCACTGGCTGCCAAGATGAGGTGTGATTCCCCGCGGGAGCCGCCGTTTGAGGCCAAGTGTCCGCTGCAGGCGCACCGACAGATCAAACAGCCAGCGCCGGCGTTTCCAGGCAAAGGGAAAGTGCAGGTGAAACCGTTCTTTGTGCAATCCACCAATGCTCCAAGGGACATCTGAGACGGTGGTGGACTCGATGAAATCAGTGTCAGGATGTGCCCTAAGATAGGCAATAAGATCCTCGACCGGTCGAATGGGCAGACAAGACCCTGAGGCGAGGTAGAGATGGTTCAGATCCGCAAAGTCCGCAAGCATCATTTCGCAGGCGGATTGGCTGGCGGCTACAATGCCCCATGTCCCCCATTCACAGCGCTGTCGGGCGCAAAACTTAACTTGTTGGAGATCGCTCAAGTCTCGCAAAAAACGGTCATGATCCGAGGGTGTGACGGCCCTGTCGACATGGACGACCACGGCGCATCCTGCTTCGGCCCAATGCCGGACGGCCTGTGCGCTGCGGCTCAAGTCTTGGTGGACCAACACGACAACACCAACCGTCGCCGATCTCATAGCCAGCGCCCTTTTGACATCAGGCCCAAGGTCTCTAGCTGTTGCCAACCGGTAAATTCTTCTGACCATTCGCACCATAGATCGGGATTATGGCGAAGTGCTTGGGCATAGGTTTTATATTCTAAACTCTTTGCATAATGGGTTTGCCGTGTGGCCTCTTCCTGGACCTTGATGTGAAATGTATTGAGAAACTTTGTATGTAGCAAAAGGCCGGATAGGCGTTCGCCGCCATTGGTGTCATAGACCACGTTCAGACCGCGTGGCAGTAACATATGCGTCGACGATATATAGGTATAACCCCGCTTCCATTTGACCAACGGTATCTTGTTGAGCGCCGGTGCGCGTCGTGGGGTCTTGGCAAAAAACACTCTGGCGCGCGGGCCACCTTGTATCCATAGGTTACGAAACCTATCGTTTGGCTCAACGGTATAATTTCCCGGATCAAACCAACTGGCGATTTCCAGTGGATCCTGGCCGGAACGGTAGGTTTGATCGAGGATGGGCCCTTTGGGGTACATATCAAGCAGCATAGCGCCAAATGAGCGTGTTTCATTTGCATCCAGCCAATCGGTTAATGCCCGCAACGGCCGGTTGTCACAAAACGGATAGATAAAAAACTCATCTGGATCGACGACAAGTGTCCAATGTCCGTGTCCATAGCGCGATTGCAGGCAATTCAGCCAGTCGACGCCAAAATGTGATGTCTTATAGCTGTGCCCGGTCTGCCAAATTGAAATATCGGGTTGCCCCTTGAGCAGCGCAAGGGAGCCGTCACTGCTGTGATTGTCGACCAAGATAAAGTGATTTACGCCTAAATTTCGATAGTATTTAAGAAAGAACGGCAACCGGATTTCTTCGTTTCGAATGGTTGAAAAAAGCAAAATATCGGTGGGTTTAATCACGTTGGTCCGGTTAGAGATTTCTGAAAGCTCACGCCGTTTGACGGTGGCACGTGCTTGCCAAGTTTTGCGGCTTACCCGCAAACGATATGATTGCCATGCTCCCAAAGTGTTACTTTCTGAAAATTATCTATGGTAAATAATGCTTGAATACTGGCCCTAGGGTGCCTCTTTATCTGTGGTGTCTAAGGGTACTAAGGATATGCGGTTCTTTGCGAAGGCTGGATTTTTGCTCTATGCTAATGCGTTTTGAAGGTCTTAAATGTGTTATATCCATACCCCCTTTGACATTAATCCAAGTGTGTCTAACTGGCGCCAGCCTGTGTATTTGGACGATGTCTGACACCACAGAGAGGGGTTTTTGGTCAGATGGTCGTAATACGTCTGATAGAGATCAATGTTTTCGAAATGTTCGCGCCGGAGTTTCTCTTCGGCGGCATTCTCTACAGCCATGTGCAAGAATTTTGTATGCAGCAACACCCCGGACGGTTTCTCGCCGCCAGTTTCCCCATAGACGTGGTTTAACCTTCGCGGCAGCAGCGAATGGGTGGAACTCAGATAACTGAAGCGACGATTCCACTTGACCAGCGGGACCTTGCTTAGGGTTGGCGAACGGGGAGGGCTATTGGCGAAAAAACAGCGCGCCCGCACGCCGCCTTGTACCCAAAGGTTTTGCAATTTGAGTTGCCGCTTAATGAAATAGTTACCGCTGTCAAACCAGTTGAGTATTTCAAAGGGGTCCTGACCGGCCGTGTACATCTCGGTCTGAAGCCGCCCCTTGGGATAGAGGTCCAGCATCAAGGCCCCGAAAGAGGCAACATCATGGGTATCTAGCCAATCAGTCAAGGCTTTGAGGGGGCGGGTCTCGTAGAACGGATAGATGAATATTTCATCAGCATCCAGGGTCAGGCACCAATGCCCATGCGCGTATTTAATTTGTAACCAAGTCACCCAATCCATTCCAAACCGTGATAATTTATAGCTGTGCGTTGTTGTCCAAAGCGACACGTCTTCTTGCTTTGCTAGGAAATTATTGGTCTCATCGGTGCTGTTGTTGCTGATAAAGAAAAAATGCTGCACGCCGAGACGCCGGTAATGGGCGAGAAAATACGGCAGTCTTAAACGTTCGTTGCGCACTGTTGCAAACAGTAAGATATCGCTTGGGGCAAGGCGGGTGGTGCGATTTTTTATCTCTGTCAATTGCTTGTGTTTGCGAAAGGCTCGCCAAAGCAGCCGCCGCCGTTTGGACCGCAGTTTATAGGCAACCGTCCAATTGGTGAGCCGTTCTTGAGACTTTGATAACATGTTGCTTGGATTGAGGATTAAGTCTTGTGGCAAGAGGCATCGCGTCCTATTCGGCGGCTGTTCTGGTGGTGATGACTTTGTGTAGATAGCTGTAAAGTTCGTCCCTAAGGTCGGCCCGTTCCAGTGCAAAGGCTACGGTGGCCTGCAGAAATCCATTTTTTGTGCCACAGTCAAAGCGCTGGCCGTCGAAACGGAAGCTATAGACATTATCCGAGACAGCAATCTCATCCGAGACTGCATCGGTAAGCTGTACTTCATTGCCACTGCCTATGCGGGTGCGGCTAAGATTTCGGAGAATGTTTGGGCTGAGAATATAGCGGCCGATAACGGCTAAATTGGAGGGCGCTGTGCCGATTGCGGGTTTTTCGACCATGGCCCTTACGGCATTCATGGGACCGTTGCCCGGGACGACATCCAGAATGCCATACCGGGAGGTCTGGTCGTGAGGTACCTCCATTGCGGCAATGATATTGCCACCCGTGTCCTCAAAGGCGTCCACCATTTGTTTTAGGCACGGTTTCTCGGCGGCAATTACGTCATCTGGTAAAATTACGGCAAAGGGTTCGTCTGCGATCAAGCGGCGCGCGCACCAAACCGCATGGCCCAGTCCAAGAGGCTGATGTTGCCGGACATAGGCAATCTCGCCATTGTCCATATTGGTATGATTTAAGACATCTAATAACTCTTGCTTGTCGCGTTTACGCAATTCGCGTTCCAGCACCGGTGCATGGTCAAAGTAATCTTCTAAAGCGCCTTTACCGCGCGACGTTACAAAGATAAATTCAGTGATCCCTGCGGCACGGGCTTCGTCGATGGCGTATTGGATTAATGGTCGGTCAACCAGCGTCATAATTTCTTTAGGAATTGACTTTGTTGCGGGTAAGAAGCGGGTTCCCAGGCCCGCAACAGGAAAAATAGCTTTGGTGAGCTTACTGCGCATTTAAATGTTCCGTTAAAATAGAATGCAAATTTTTTTGCTATGATCACATTACTGTATATTATTTAATAAATTACGTTGTTCAGTAATTTTCAAATTGATAATAAAGAACAAGTCATAAATTATCTTCATTAATATGTAAATACAAGTCATTTAAGCCAAAGACTCTTGAGGAATGTGGTAAGAAATATGAAAAAATAATTCAATAACAATGCTTTGTTATATTTTTTAGGGCATTTCCATATGTAGCATCATCGCCTCGATACGGGCCACATCCTGTGGGTTGTTCAATTCCCAAAACAGTCGAGACCGCGCCTCGACTTCAACGCAGAGAACCCGCCGCCCCTGTTCGAGAAATCGCAACTGTTCCAGTCCTTCGAGGGTCTCTAACGGCCCAATCTGCCAACCCGGATAAGCCTGTAGTGTTGGCGGGCGATAGGCATAGACCCCGACGTGATGGAAAACCGGCGTTTTGGCCTCTTTGCTGTAGGTTTCAGTGGTAAAAGGAAGGACTTCTTTCGAGAAATACAGTGCGTGACCCTGCGCTTGAAACACGGCTGTTGTGCCTCCGACGCGACCGGCCTTGCGGTCTTGTACCAGAGCGTTCAACGTCTCACCGTCGCAGCGCAGTACTGGGGTTGCGATGTCGGCTGCAGGGTCCGCACGGAGCCCGTTGATCAAATCCTCGATGAACCACGCCGGCGTCAATGGCGCATCCCCCTGAAGGTTGACGACGATATCATAGTCCACGGGCAGCTGTTCTACGGTTTCAGCGCAGCGTTCTGTTCCATTTAAGCATTCGGTTGACGTCATGACCACTTCGGCGCCAAAGCCCTGCGCGGCCTGTTCGATGCGCCGGTCATCTGTGGCCACCACGATGCGGTCTACTCCCGCGACAGATTGCGCAGCCATCCAAGCGCGCTCGATCAGTGTTTTGCGCTCTCCTGTGGCACCGGTAAGCGTCACCAGCGGCTTGCCGGGATAGCGGGTTGATGCATAGCGAGCGGGAATGACCAGAAGGACTGACATCAGGGTTCTTTCAATTCTACATCATCGCCATAGGCGATAAAAAAGGGATTTTCGTACCCGCTTTTACCATAGCGAAGAGGCTTTAGGTCGTCAAATCGTACCACTTTTCCGCCAGCGCCCGATAGCACCGCATGGCCAGCGGCGGTATCCCACTCCATTGTTCGGCCCAATCGCGGATACAGATCGGCCTCACCGGTCGCGATTAGGCAGAATTTCAGCGATGACCCGGCGCTTTTCATATCCTTGACGGCGTATTTCTCAATGTAAGCATCGGTCTGACGGTCGCGGTGTGATTTTGAGGCAACGACCATCAGAGCGGTATTATCAGCTTGATTGACGCGGATTGGCTGGGTTGGCGCCGCCTGATTTTTGTCAAACTCTCCGATCTCTTCGACAGACTGGCCGTTGGCAAGGGTGTAAAACAATCGGCCTTTTGCCGGTGCATAGACGATGCCGCGCGTTGGCACCCCGTGCTCAATATACGCGATATTAACGGTGAAATCGCCTCGACGGTGGATGAATTCTTTTGTGCCATCCAGCGGGTCAACAATCAAAAAAACGTCGGCGCGGGCGCCGTGTGAAGCGCTTTGTTCTTCTGTTACCAAGGCGACATTGGGGAAGGCAGCGCGCAATCCGGCTGATATTAACTGGTCAGCCGCTTCGTCTGCGGCGGTGACGGGGCTGTTGTCTGATTTGACGTTTACTGAAAAATCGTTAGTTTCATATATATCCATAATCACATCGCCGGCCTCAAGCGCCAATCGCCGCATTACAGTCATTAGATTTTCATAATTCATCAGTCGTCTCCCCGAGTTACTTTTAGCCCCCTCGAATATGTCTCGAATACGGGTGTTTAACTGCTTATTCAGTCTTAACCTGCCGGGTGTAAAAGGGCTAGGCTGACACTTTGTTTTGATGATATTTAAAGGAGCAGATGCTCGTGTTTCAAACATCTTCACCAGAATCCCGCCTTGGCGCAGCAATTTATCTGTCCGAGCGCATCTATCACGCGAGTGTCCGCAAAGTGCGGCAAAAACACGGTAATGCGCTGCTGAGTATTCTGGTGACAATTGGACAAACCGCGCTGTTTACACTCGCATTTTACATTATGTTTGCGATTCTTCCCATACGAGCGGCCAGCATCCGCGGGGATTTTTTCATTTATACCATGTCAGGCGTATTTCTTTTTATGGCGCATATTCAGACCGTGAAGGCGATATCGGCATCAGAGAAATCGACATCGGCGATGATGCAACATGCGCCGATGAACACAGCGATTGCAATCACGGCCTCGGCACTTAGCGAACTCTATACGCAATTGATGGCGGGATCGGTTTTGTTATTCGGTTATTACGTTGCCATTTCGCCTTTTGAGATAAAAGAACCGGTTACTTGTGTCGGAATGGTTATTTTGGCTTGGATGAGTGGTATTGCTGTCGGTCTGGTCTTTATGGCGGCAAAACCCTGGGCCCCAGGGCCAATCGGGTTGCTGTCTTTGGTGTATCAACGGGCCAATATGGTGGCTTCTGGTAAGATGTTTGTGGCCAACAGTCTGCCACCTTTCATGCTTTCGATGTTTGACTGGAACCCGCTGTTTCACATTATTGATCAGACGCGGGGATTTGCTTTTGTTAATTACACCCCTCATAACTCCAGCTTTTTCTATCCAATCTATATGACGCTGGCGTTTTTATTAATCGGATTGATGATTGAATTTGTGACCCGCAAATACGCTTCTGCCAGTTGGAGCGCACGGGGCTGAGTGTATCAACGGTCACCCTCAAGCGAGACGATAAAAGGGTCTTTGGCAGAAAATTCGCAAAAATTGCCTGATCCGAGGCCTTCGAACGCTTGCAGGGGCATGACTCCCTCCCTATATACGCTCAGAGCGCGGTCGGCATGATCAAAAAACGACCGCAAAACTATGAGGCAGGATAGGGTGAAACACCTCTATCCGTATAGAATAGCCGGAAAATATGAGGAACCTAAGATGGCCAAAGTGATCGGTATTGACCTTGGAACCACGAATAGCTGCGTCGCAATTATGGATGGAGCGCAACCGCGGGTGATTGAGAATGCGGAAGGCGCACGCACGACGCCTTCGATCGTCGCTTTCACCGATGATGAGAGATTGGTTGGCCAATCGGCAAAGCGTCAGGCTGTGACCAACCCTGAGAATACAATTTTTGGTGTCAAGCGCTTGGTGGGGCGCCGGTTTGATGACTCTCATCTTGCCAAAGACAAAAAAAACCTGCCGTTTGAAGTCGTTGACGGCGGCAATGGCGATGCGTGGGTGCAAGCCAAGGATGAGAAATACAGCGCCAGCCAAATTTCTGCGTTTACCTTGCAGAAAATGAAAGAGACTGCTGAGGGCTACCTTGGCGAGGATGTCACTCAGGCGGTGATCACTGTACCCGCTTATTTCAATGACGCACAGCGTCAGGCCACTAAGGATGCGGGTAAAATTGCCGGTCTCGAAGTGCTGCGTATCATCAATGAGCCGACCGCGGCGGCGCTGGCATATGGGCTGGACAAAAAAGAAACCAAAACCATTGCTGTGTTCGATTTGGGTGGCGGCACGTTTGACGTAACAATTCTTGAGATTGATGACGGGTTGTTCGAGGTCAAATCAACCAACGGCGATACGTTTCTGGGTGGTGAAGATTTTGACATGCGCATCGTCAACTACCTTGCGGAAGAGTTTAAGAAAGAAAACGGCGTAGATCTGACGCAGGATAAAATGGCGTTGCAACGGCTAAAAGAGGCGGCCGAGAAAGCCAAGATAGAACTGTCGAGCACCAGCCAGACCGAAATCAATCAGCCGTTCATCTCGATGGATGGAAAATCCGGTCAACCGCTGCATATGGTGATGAAACTGACCCGCGCCAAGCTGGAAACGCTGGTCGGAGATTTGATCAAGGGTTCGTTAAAGCCCTGTCAGGCAGCGCTCAAGGATGCCGGCCTTAGCACTTCGGATATCGACGAGATTGTTCTGGTTGGTGGGATGACACGGATGCCTCGGGTGATCGAGGAAGTGACCAAGTTTTTTGGCAAGGAACCCCACAAGGGTGTGAACCCCGATGAAGTTGTTGCTATGGGTGCGGCGATCCAAGCCGGTGTTCTGCAAGGTGATGTCAAAGACGTTGTTCTTCTCGATGTCACTCCACTGTCGCTCGGGATCGAAACGCTGGGGGGTGTCTTTACCCGTCTGATTGATCGCAACACAACTATCCCAACGAAAAAATCTCAGGTGTTTTCCACCGCTGAAGATAATCAAAACGCGGTTACTATCCGGGTGTTCCAAGGCGAACGCGAGATGGCCACTGACAATAAAATTCTGGGTCAGTTTAATCTTGAGAATATCCCCCCAGCTCCGCGTGGACTGCCGCAAATCGAGGTCACATTTGACATTGATGCCAACGGTATTGTGGCGGTTGGTGCGATGGATAAGGGCACCGGAAAAGAGCAGAAGATTACCATTCAGGCCTCGGGTGGATTGTCGGATGATGATATCGAACTGATGGTCAAAGAAGCCGAAGAAAATGCTGAATCCGATAAGGAGCGCCGCGAATTGATCGAGTCGCGAAATCAGGCTGAAAGCATGATACATTCGACCGAGAAGTCGATGGAAGAACATGCGGATAAGGTCGATCCTACCACGATTGAGGCGATTGAGTTGGCGATTGCTGCGCTGAAAGACGATTTGGAGACTGATAATGCTGATAAAATTAAATCGGGCATACAGAATGTCACCGAAGCGGCGATGAAGCTCGGAGAGGCGATTTATAAATCGAGCCAAGAGGGTGGTGATGACGATCCAGTTGCTGCCGATGAGCGGACGCCAGGTGAAGATGATATCTTGGATGCCGACTTCGAAGATATTGATACCAATAAACGCTCTTAAGGATCAGACAGAGCTTGTGACACCAGCCCGCTTTGTGGGCTGGTGTACGACGTTCTGGTAAAGGGGAGTAAAATGGCAAAACGTGACTTTTATGAAGTGCTGGGTGTGGCCAAGGGGTCCTCTGCAGACGAGATCAAAAAAGCATATCGAAGCAAAGCGAAAGAACTGCACCCCGACCGAAACTCTGGCAACCCAAATGCTGAAGGGCAGTTCAAAGAGGCCAATGAAGCCTATGAAGTGCTCAAGGATGCCGAGAAAAAAGCAGCCTACGACAGATTTGGTCACGCCGCTTTCGAAGGTGGTGGTGGGCGACCAGGCGGTGGCTTTGGTGGTGGAAATCAAGGTGATTTTGCCAATGCCTTTGGCGATGTGTTTGACGACTTGTTCGGCGACTTCATGGGTGGGGGTGGTCGTGGTGGTGGCAGGCAGCGCAACGCGCGCGGCTCGGACCTGCGATATAACCTTAAAGTGACGCTGGCCGAAGCGCATTCAGGGTTACATAAAACTTTGAATCTGCCGACCTCTGCGGCCTGTGGCAGCTGCGATGGAACTGGCGCCGAAGGGGGCTCAGAGCCCAGCACCTGTCCGACCTGCTCTGGAATGGGTAAGGTGCGGGCGCAGCAAGGGTTTTTCACGGTTGAACGCACCTGCCCGACGTGCTCTGGCATGGGTCAAATTGTCAAAAACCCCTGTAACGTATGCAGCGGTCAGGGGCGGGTTGAAAAAGACCGGGCGTTATCGGTCAATATTCCGCCGGGTGTTGAAACAGGGACCCGCATTCGGCTGTCTGGCGAGGGTGAGGCCGGCATGCGCGGAGGCGCGAAGGGTGATCTGTATATCTTTATCGAGGTGACCGAGCATCGCTTGTTCGACCGTGATGGTACCAATCTACACTGTCGGGTTCCCGTTGCAATGTCGCGCGCGGCGCTTGGTGGCGATATCGAAGTACCAACGATTGACGGCGGTCGCAGTCGGGTGAAAATTCCGGCAGGCAGCCAGTCTGGCCGGCAAATGCGGTTGCGTGGCAAGGGCATGCCCGCGCTGCGCGGTGGGCAGACAGGCGATATGTTCATTGAGATGGCTGTCGAGACACCCGTTAATCTGACCGCCCGCCAAAAGGAAATTTTAAAAGAGTTTGAGGATTTGTCGGAGGACAATAACCCCGAAGGCAAAAGCTTTTTCTCGTCGGTTAAATCTTTTTGGGACGGGATGAAGGGTTAAACAAAATTAACCTTTGCTTTAAGGTATTCGGGGATCGTACAGGCTATGATACCCGATTCCGAGATGGCTGACGAACAGACACTGCCGCTGTTCGCCGATGTGGGTGCAGCGGTGCCCAAAACGCCAGCACCGGCGCGCCAGCCGTCTTACATCCGGGATCATCGCAAGCGTTTGCGGCAACGTTTTTTGCAGGGTGGTGCTGCCGCGTTACCCGATTATGAGCTGTTAGAACTTGTGTTGTTTCGAGCCATTCCCCGTCAAGACGTCAAACCTTTGGCCCGGCAATTGTTAGAGCGGTTCGGAGATTTCAATCACGTGCTCTCTGCGGGCCTGTGTCAGTTGTCACAGGTGCCCGGCGTCGGTGATGCGGTGATCTGTGAGCTTAAGATAGTTGAAGCGGCTGCCCACCGGCTGTCGCAGTCTAAAGTAATAAGACGCCCGGTTGTAAGCGGTTGGGACGCGCTGGTTGCCTATTGTAGAACAACTATGGCACATCGCGAAACCGAACAATTCCGTGTGCTGTATCTTGACCTTAAAAATGTGCTGATCGCCGACGAACTTCAAGCCAAGGGTACGATTGACCATGTGCCGGTCTATCCGCGCGAAGTGGTGAAACGGGCACTAGAGCTGAATGCGGCCGCCTTTATCCTTGTCCATAATCATCCCTCTGGGGATCCCAACCCGTCGGAGGCTGATATCGTGATGACCCAGAAGATACAATTGGCAGCAGAGGCGTTGGGCCTCACTGTGCATGATCACCTTATTATTGGTAAATCAGCCGAATTGAGTTTTCGCGCCAGTCATTTACTGTGACCCGTTTACCGCACCCAGATTTCCACCCGGCGGTTCACGTCGCGACCCCATTCGGTGTTGTCGCAGGCCATTGGCATCGCCTCACCGAACGCGGTTGTTGTGATATTGATACGGTCTAAATTGACAGCTTCGGCGATTTTGAAAACGGCGTCGCGCACTGTCTCGGCGCGCTTCTGGGCAATTTCAAGGTTGCTTGATGCCGGACCCAAGCCGTCACTAAAGCCGACAAAAGCCAGTTGTCGCCCATCATAGGCACCGCTTTCCAGCACCATGGCCAGGCGTTGTATATTTGCCCGTGATTGGGCGTCAAGCTGACTGGATCCGGATAAAAACCGAAACGACATAGTAACACGCCGCAGCGGCGCCAGAAAATTCAGCATGGTTTGTAAATCTTTTAATGTCGTTCCGGTGTTTGGTTCGCTTGATTTTGTCGCGTCCACAGGCTGACCTGCGGCCACATCTACCGAACTCGTTCCGGCGACAGAGACTGCCTGAACCAGCCGGTCTCCCTGCTGATTTAACGGAACTTCCTTGAGTGTTTGATTGATGAAACCGGCCCGTTCGATCACGGCCTGTGCTGAATCAGTGCTGGTATAGGATAGAAATTCGCGGGCAATTTTCGGCAACCGGTGCATGGGCATATATAAAAAGATGGGCGCAGTTAAAGGATAGTCTTGGGTCTTAATCATACGCGGGTCGACACCCAATGAGACGCCGCACTCGCCAAAAATCTGCATGGGTTGGGAAAAACGCATATAACTGTGGGGCATCAGCGCCAGCGCCAGAGGGTCCCGGCTGACCCGCAGATCAAGGTCTTTACCGTCCGGAATACGGGTGACGCTGTCTGCGATATCTTGGTTGGCAGGTTTCAGGATACGATCTGTCACTGACTGGCTTGCACCGGATGTGCGATTGAGCAGATACAGCGCGATCGGCGCATCAGGTCCGCCTAAATCGCGCCAATTGGTAAGTTGACCACCAAACGCCAAAGCCAGATTTTTGAGTGATATCTGGTGCACTGGATGATCTGGCATTGTTACTGGTACCAGTGCATCCAGCGCCAAAACATATTCCCGGCTATAGGGGAGATCATGCGGCTGCCCCTCTTCAAGCCGGCGCTTTTCTGCAGGCCGAATTTCACGCGTTGACATGGATATTTCCGCGTTATCTGCGATCAGATCAGCAAAACCCTCTTCGGCTGTACTGAGCTGAAAATGGAATTCTGCTTGGGTTTTGTTGCTGTGCCGATCTTTGAGCACATAGGTGAAATGACTGTCGTCGATGGTCTTAAGTATGGCCGATAAATGGTTTTGTCCTGCAAAGGCTTCTAGCAGTGCTGGCATCAATACCTGCCCAAGTTCACGGGCGCCTGACAGGCGGATCTGGGCGATATAATCGGTAAGGCTGGGGCAACCAGGTCCGTCACAGGTCACGCCTGACCCATCGACAGTCAGCTCTCCATAAACGGTATCAACGCGATAGAACTCCCCATTGAAACCAAGCAACGTGCCGGACAGTTCAATCGCCCCGTCGCGCGATGTCAGCAGAACGTCTTGGGCTTGACCTGCAACGCCCAAGCTTAAGAGAATAAGAAAGGCACCGAACAAACTAGAAAATAATCGCCTGAGTGCCTGCATCGTTTATTATTCTTTGGACGTGAGAGAGTTATCTAGTATGGCGTCCATGACAATTAAATCACCGACAGCGTCACATTTTGGTAAATAAAGTGTCAGTTGCTGACCCTTGGATCGGGTGTCAGCGCTGTGATTTAGGAGTTCACCAGCGATGGTACGTCCACAGTTTTCATCTGTTATTTCGACTTCGACGCTTAGATTTGTCACTTTTACTTTGCCGCTTGCAATCACGGGAAAAGAGGCAATCTCGGCATGAAACCCGTCGGGGATCGTAGCAATCCCATGCTGTGTGAAAAAATGGTCTTCCATCTCGGTACTGTCCGGATCAAGAGGGGAGGTGTGCAAAGAGAGATGGCCGTCAGATCCATGAGTTGCATCATCTTCATATGCGTGCAACTGCAGCCCTTTTGCGCCTTGCCACTGCAGCGCAATCCGCTGGAATTTGTCAGCGTCTGGCACGTCTATCATTGTGAGGGCGCCGTCACCATTGTCAAATGTTGCGACAAAAATTGCTTTTGTGGTCAGCGCTGGCACCGTCATTCTGGCCACGCCCGCAGCGTCGGTTTTATGGCTAAACATCAGCCCACTGTGGTGGAGGACAATTTGTTCCTCTGGTAGGCAACCCGCAGTGATGGTCAGGGCTGCCATGGCCAGTGGTTCGGCTTTTGCCGTCATGCTGATAGCACAGTCTACGGCCGGACCTATCATTTCCGAGCCTATTTTTTCTTGGTCTGAGGCTACTTGCTCTGCCGGCAGGGCCCGTGCCCAGACAACAGAGGCTATCATCATGATCACAGCAAAAGCCAAAGAGCCGGGTTTGCCCATTTTATTTCCTATAGGTGACTGCAGGGACGCAGTTAGTCTGTTGCAAAATCGCACATCTTCAATCAAAGACAAGCATAATTTTAGCAAGCCACCTCCCCGTTTCTTTTACGATAGGACCTGCATATGTGGGTCACCGCCAGGATTACACCTTTCCATGACAATGCTTGAATTTCTTTCCCGACCCACATGGACAGGGCTCATTGCGTCCTGGGTTCCCCCAAGTTGAGGGGTCAGTTTCATCAAAGCCTGCTGCCGGAGCCGCCTCTGACGCAGTCTGAGACGCTTGTTGCAGGGCGGCCTGTTGCAATACGGCCTGTTGCGCCGCCATCTGCTCGGCCATAGCGCGTTGTTCTTCTTCTGTCATCGGGCGGATTTGCGCCAGCTTTTGTGTCACTTCATTGCGCAGCGAATCCAGCATCGATTCAAATAGTTGGAAAGATTCGTTTTTATATTCATTGAGAGGGTCACGCTGTGCATAACCGCGGAACCCGACCACAGAGCGCAGATGTTCCAGCGTTAGCAGGTGCTCCC